>JAABUM010000199.1_pt1 | contig 123762 bp, 120 predicted proteins | sample 5559161 | NCBI WGS metagenome assembly JAABUM01 (sample SAMN10711868, study PRJNA513369) | rock metagenome | isolation source: Antarctica rocks | place: Antarctica: Victoria Land, Siegfried Peak nord
TTCAAGCGCCTCGGCCTGCGTTATGACCGCACCGAACGGACCCTCAGGCCACTGCTCACCCTGGCCATCACCCTGATCAACTTCCGGCGCCTTGCGAAAGTCAACACGTTATGAGACCAGGTCTTAGAACGCTTGATTGGGTCAGGATCTTGAGCGGCTGACTGCAGCGCGTCGATGAGACGCTGCGTGGTGACCTCGGGGGACGGCCATGCCCCGGTCGCACGCAGGGCGGCCGGCCGGTGCAGCGACACGAAGTAGGCCCATCCGTTCTCGGGAAAGACTTCCAGGTCGACGTACTCCGGCGACAGGTCCCGCAGTGCTTTCTGCACCTGGGCCTCATCCCAGCCCAAGTGAGTTGCGATCGCACCGGGTTTCAGCGGGTGCGCGCCGACTTCCTCGGCCAGGACCACGAGAGCCTGCAGGACGGGCAGATCTCGCGGACCCCACACATCTTCGAGCATGCGTGGAGACTAGTGGCTGCGCTGCGGCGAGCCTGTAGCATCCTCTCCCCGGCTGCAGCCCAGCCGGCACCCGCTTCGCGTGCGTTGAGCTTGAGGCCAAAACGAGACAGCCGTGTGAGGTCGCAGGGTCCGGCTGATATGGCCGCCTCCGGACGCCAGCACAGCACGGGACGGCCAGTGCGCCAGCATCAGAGTGAGAATGCCGACGGCACCTGCGACGCGGGCTCGGCTGGCCGAGGGCGGCAAAAGCCCCTGCTCGAACGGGTGACCGAGCTGGTGCCGGCGCCGGCGTTGCCCCGCGACGCTGTGGTCGGCACGGAACCGAAGATGCCGGGCCTGCTCGCCCACGGCAGTTCCGACAGGCCGTCGGGTGCGTCGACGAACAGGGGTCAGCGCCGCGGTCGTGACAGGTTCAGGTTCCGGGTCGAGTTGCGCCGATCAGGTCGGGCCAGTCGGGTTCGGTGCGGACGACGGCTCCGGTGTGGGGGGCGTCGGCCATGGTGCCGTGGGTGTCGGTGGCGATGCCGACATGGGTGATGTCGGCGGGAGATATTCCGTAGAACAGCAGGTCGCCGGGTTCCAGCGGGGTGCCGGTCGGTAGGTGGGGTCCGGCGTCGTATTGCTGTTGGGCGGTGCGGGGCAGCTGTACGCCGGCGGCGCTGTAGGCGGCTTGGGTCAGGCCGGAGCAGTCGAAACCGCCGTTGCCGTCGCCGCCCCACCGGTAGGGGACGCCGAGCTGGGAGCGGGCGTAGCCGACGGCGGTGGCTGCCGGGGCGGCCGGTTGGTTGGGCTGGGTGTAGCGGGCGGCGAGGGCGAGGACGGTGGTGACGTAGGCCGGGTCGTGGTTGTAGGCGTAGATCGCGCCGGGCAGGTCGCGGCCGCCGGCTGCGCCGGTGGCGCACAGGTAGCGGGCGGCGGCGTAGATCCCATCGGCCGGGTCATAGGGGCTGGGTGGGTCGGCGCCGCCGGCGGGGACGGGGCGGGCGTCGGCGGCGAAGGTGGCGGGCTCGAACTGCATGGGTCCTTGCGCGCCGGCGCTGTTGGCACCGGAGTGGACCCCGGGCGCGGCGGATTGGCCGTTGTCGGACTCGACGGTGCCGATGGCGGCGAGCACGGTCCAGCCCAGCCCGGGGCAGCCGGTCGCCGCGTGCTGGTACAGCGCCCGGTAGCCGGCCGGGATCGAGGAGGCGCTCGCCGAAGTCGGCTCCCGACCGCCGCTGCCTGCTGGCATGCCGGTCGCGGCACCGCCGGTGCCGGTGGGCGTGAGCAGTGCGGTGACGCCGGCGGTAGCGGCGAGCAGAACCACACCGGCGACCAGTGCGGCGACGCCGGCGAGGATCTTGGTGGTGATGCTGCCGCTCACCACCCGCCGGCTGGCGGCGGCCACTCATCGGCCGACGGTGGGTTGGGGCGGCCGGTGCCGACGTCGATCAGCGGCTGCCGGTCCGGGCTGCGGCGGGTGTGCCAGATCGCCCCGGCCGGGCCGTAGCCGTAGCCGGCGGCCAGTTCGGTGTTGGCGGTGGCGACGGTGACCGGCGAGTTCGCGCGGGCGAGGGCGGCGTGGAGGTTGGCTTCCCGACTGATGGTGGGGACCCAGAACAGGACGGGGATGGCGGGGCCGCCGGCGGCGGCGAGGTCGGCGTAGCCAGCCAGTTTGGCTACGACGCGGGTCAGCGGTTCGGTGCTGGTGTCGTATTCGAGGAAGAACTCGACGCGGCGACCGGCCTGGGTCCACTGGCCGTAGCCGTCGGGGCGGACAAGGGTGCTGTAGTGCTCGGCGCAGCGCCGCTCCGGCCACCAGGCGTCCAGCGTGGCGCCGGGGTGGGTGCGGGCGTGGCCGGCGAGGCCGGTGAACACCTCGTTGATGCCGAGCAGATGGGCGAGGCGGGGGCTGGCCGCCAGGCGGGAGATGCGGCGGTGCTGCTCGCTCGGGCGGGGCGGTGTGGCTGCGCGGGCGGCGGCGAGCAGTTCGGCGCCGAGCAGCCCGGTCGTGTAGTGCCAGTCTTGGGAGCCGACGGTTTGGTACCAGCGGAACCGGTCGAGCACGCCGAGCTGATATAGGCGCAGCAGCCGGCGTTGGGCCATGGCGCGGCTGGGGAACGCGAGCCGGGTCAGCTGGCTGGTGGTGAGCACTTGATGCTCGCCGAGCAGGGCGAGTAGCTGCCGGTCGCGGCCGGTGAGGACGCCAAGGACAGCAAGCGGATCACGCAGCCGAGCGGGAGCCGACGACGGGCCGCTGCCGCGCGGGCGGGTCGCCGTGGAGCGGGTGGGGATGTCCATCAGGAGTCTGGCTCACGCTCAGAGCGCCACACGTGACCGCTGAGCTGGGGTTTCGCCGGTGCGGGGGGGTTGGTCTGGGTGGCGGTCTCTAACGCGAACGGGGAGACGGCCGGCAAGACGCCGGGCAAGACCGACGGCCAGACGCCATCGCCCGGCCCGTCGTCCTGTCCGCAGCCGGAGCCGGCGGCCAGGTCAGGATCGGCGCGGTGGAGCTGGCGGGTGAGGTCGGCGTGGCGCCGGGCGCTAGCGGTGCGGCCCCGTGCTCGGGCGGCGGCGCGCAGCAGGCCGCTGTGGTCGGCTGCCGGGGTGGGGGCGGGGCGGGTGCGCAGGGTGAAGCCGTGGGTGTCACGCCCGCCCGCCAGCAGGCGGCAGGCGAGCTGGTAGCGATCGAGGCGGGTCAGGTCGTCTGCGGAAAGGTAGGGGCCGACGTGTCGGGCCAGGATGCGGGCGTCGTCGGGGCTGACGGTGAAGTAGGCCTTGTTGCGGGCGTTGGCGGCGATGGCGTCGGCGAGCTCGCGGGGCAGCTGACCGAGGTGCTGGTGGGCCAGGACCAGCGACAGGTGGTAGCCGCGGGCTTCGGCAAGGACGTCGCCCGTCGGGCCGGGTAGGTGCATGAAGTTGTGGCATTCGTCGACGTAGACCGCGGCGTCGAGCCGATCGGGTTCGGCCAGGGTGGCCCGGGCGGTGGCGGTTTGCCACAGCGCTGACAGCAGCAGGGAGCCGACCAGGCGGGCGGTGTCATCACCGAGGACACCTTTGGGCAGCCGGGCCAGCAGGATCCCGCCGTCGAGGATCTGGGTGAGGTTGAAGGTGGAGGCGCTGGCGCCGAGCAGGTCGACGGCGAACCGGCGGGTCAGGACTCCCCGCAGCTTGGTCATCACCGGGCCGATGACAGCGGCGCGGGCCGCGTCGGTCAGGGCGTCATACCAGGACCAGAAACCACCGAGGCCGGTCGGGTCGGTGATGCGCCCGACAAGGGTTGTCCGGTAGCGGGGGTGGACAGCAGCCGGGGAATGTCGGCCAGCGTCGCCACCGGCCGGCCGGCGCCGGCTGGTCTGTTGCCGGAAGTGGGGTGGGGTTGGCGGGTCAGGGTCAGGCAGGCGCAGCGCAGCACGTCTTCGATCCGCGGCCCCCAGTAGGCGGCGTAGAGCCGGGCGAACACACCAACGACCCGGTCGGTGACCAGTTCGGGGTTTTGGCCGGTGGTGTCGAGCACGTTCAGCGCGGCGGGGGCGAGTGTTTCGGCCGGGTCGATCAGCACCAGCCGGTCGGCGGTCTCGGCGGGTAGCCGGGCCAGGACGTCGCCCACCAGGTCGCCTTTGGGGTCCAGGACGGCCACCCCCCGCCCGGCGGCGGCGTCGGCGAGGATCAGGTTGGTCAGCAGCGTCGATTTGCCGGTGCCGGTCGCGCCGACGACATGCAGATGGTGGCGGGCGTCGGCGACGGCGAGCGCGACCGGGCGGGGTGGGCCGGCGTCGGAGTCCCCCAGTGGTTTGCCGGCCTGCCGGCGCCGGTCGCCGGCGGGGCGTAGCTGCAGCCGCCCGGTGCCCTCACCCGCCTGCTGGTGCGTGGGCCGGCTGCCGGGTGGGCGGGTGCCGGGTGGGCAGGCGCGCTCAGGCATGGGCGAGCTGGGCGGGGGGCGGGACGCTGCGGGCGGCGGCGACGGTGATGCCGTGCCGGTCGGGTTCGGCAGGTAGGTGGGCGATGGCGGCGAGTTCGCCGACCGACAGCAGCATGCTCCGGCCCAGGCGGCGGTTGCCGAGGGCTGCGGCGGCCCGGTGCGCCCGGGTGAGGATGAGCTGGTTGCGTCCGGCGAACAGGCCAAGCGCGGCGGCGATCTGCCGCAGCCACAGCCGGCGGGCACGCCGGCCGGTCCGGCCGCCGCTGCCGGCGCTGCTGGTGACCGCAACTCGGATGGCGACCTGGAACAGTGGTGTGTCGGTGAGCTTGCCGGCGATCTGCCGGGCGTCATCGAGGGCGAACCCGTCGACCCCTCCGGCGCTTCGGGGCCGGCCAGCCGGCCGCGGGCTGGGCAGCCGAAGCGGCAGCGACCGGGCCGGCAGACCCAAGCGAGCGGCGCGGGCGGCGCGGCGGGCGCGGGCGAGGCGCCGGCCGCCGGCGGGTCGGGCCAGGACCTGCAACACCCCGGTCGCGCCGGCGGGCAGGTCGGTAAGCGCCTCGAGCAGTCCGCGCAGCGGATCTGAGGTCCCACCGACGTTGCTGCCGCCGCTGGGGCCCGGGCTGCTGTGCTGGGTGGGGGCGAGGGGGAACCATTCGGCGACCGACAGCCGAACCCGGCCGGCGCTGACCCGCCGGCGGGTGCCGCGCCCGGCGGCCAGCAGCGGCGCCGGCCCGGTGGCGGTGCTCGCCCCGGGCCAGGCGGTCGCGACGGCGCGGGCCACCACGGCGGCCGGCATGCTGGGCGAGACCCACAGTGCCAGGGTGGTGCCGGCCGGGGCGGCGATGACCTCGAAGCCGACCGGTGGCCGCGGTCCGGTCCAGGTCGCCCGGGCGGACAGCAGCGGGGTGAGCTGGCGCCACAAGGCCAGCCCACCGCCGGGTTGTGGCCCGACCGGCGGCCGGATCTGGATCCACCGTCCGCGCCGGCGGGCGCCGCGCCGGACAAGCGCCCCGACCGCCAGGACAGTCAGAACTGAGATGACGACATGGCGGCGGCGAGCGCCAGGTGGCCTTCCTGGCGGAGGAGCGGGCCGGTGAGCTGATGCCACCAGCGGTGCTCGGTTGCGCCGGGATGCAGCAGCCAACGGGCCAGTGGCCCGCTGGCAACCTTACGCGGGCTTGGTAGGGCGGGCATGTGTGGCGCCGGGACGGTAGGCGAGGCGGACGGCCCGATGCGGGCGTAAACGAGCGGGTGTGGCATACGGCGTGTCCCTTCAAAGGCTGCAACAACGGTGCTGACGGTGCTGGCGGTGCTGACGCGCTGTCGGTGCTGGTGGTGTGGTCATAGGTCGGGTTCGGTGTCGGCGAGCTCGGCGGGATTGGTGGTGATCAGGGCGTGCTCGGCGGCGCTGGCCACGGCGTGAAAAGCGATCCGGTCGGTGCCGGCGGCTAGCAGCCCTTCGCCTTGGCGGGCGGCGAGCAGGAAGGCTTTCTCCCCGTCGGACAGGGCGAACGCACCGCCCAAGGCGTCGATGGTTTGCGGTGCTTGGCGGAGCAGGATTTGGGTGGCGGCGTTGGCGACGACCGCCTGGCCGAGGTCGGTGGCGAGCAGGTCGGCGGCGTCTTGGGTGACCACCGCCAGGGCGCACCAGTGTTTCCGCGCCGACTTGGCCATCCGGAACAGGAACCGTGCCCCGGCCGGGTCGCGCATTAGTAGCCACGCCTCGTCGACGACGACGAGGCGGCGGCGGCGCCGGGTCGGGTCGGTGACCCGGCGCCAGACGGCGTCCAGGGTCAGCAGTGTGCCGACTGTTTTGAGCTCGTCGGGTAGGTGGCGCAGGGAGAACACGACCAGATGCCCGTCGGGTGCGGTGCTGGTCGGCCCGTCGAACAGGGCGCGGTGGCTGCCGGTGACGTAGGGAGCGAGGCGCAGCGCCAGCTGCCGGCCGGCAGCGTCACCGGCCCTATCGTCGGCACCGGCGGTGGCGTCGTCGACACCACCGTTATCGGCACCACTGTTATCGGCACCGCCGTCGGTGCTGAGGGTGCGGACCAGGTCGGCGAGCAGGGGTGCGGGCCGGGTGTAGGTCCTGGGGTCGGCGGTGATTCCGACCTTTTGGTAAGTGTCGAGCAGCGCCCGGTCCAGGGCGGCGGCGCTCGCCGCATCGAGGGGGGCGCCGAGCAGGACGGCGATCAGGGTGTGCAGGAACAGGCACCGGCGCATCAGCGCATCCGGGCCGGGCGGCAGGTCGAACGTGTTGAGCCGGATCCCGGCGGCGCCGAGCGGCAGGTAGGTGCCGCCGACGGCTGCGGCGAGGCGGGCGTATTCGTCTTCGGGGTCGATGACGGCGACGTCGACGCCGGTGTAGAGCGAGCGCAGAACGTCGAGTTTGGCGAGGTAGGACTTGCCGGCACCCGAACGGGCCAGGATGACGCTGTTGTGGTTGTCCTTGGCGAACCGGTCCCAGTAGTGCAGCTGGGAGCCGGTGGTGCTGACCCCGTACAGCACACCGCTACCGGTATCGGTGCTGGTGCTACTCCCGGTGCTGGTGCTGCTCCCGGTGCTGCCGCTGGTGCTGGCGGGTTCGGTGGGGGTGGACAGTCCGGCGGTGGTGAACGGGAACGCGGCCGCCAGCGCGGCGGTGTCCATGGTGCGGCGTAGCTCGAGCCGGTCGGTGGCCAGCGGCAGGGTGGTGACCCAGCCGGCGAGGGCGCGAAACGTCGCCGGGACAGGGTCGAGCAGCATCGAGGCGACAAGTGCCTGCAGCCGGGCGCAGTCCTCGTCCAACCCCTGCCGGTCGGCGGCGTGGACGGTGAGGTAGAGCCCGAGGCGAAACAGCTTGCCGTGCCCGCGGGCCAGGCGGGCGCCAAGGTCGTGAGCGTCGTCGGCGGCCGCGTCGATGGCCGGGTCGACCAGCCGGCCTTTGGCACTATCGGTGCGGCGGGTGGATTCGAGCCGGGCGAGCTGGCGACGCAGCCGGTCGGCGGCGAGCGCGGTGGGGACGGGCTCGACGTGCAGGGCGACGTCAAAGCGGCCGGGGTGTTCGAGCAGTGGCTGCAGCCAGCCGAGGCCGACCTCACGCGGGAAGCCGGTGATCGCCAGGGTGCGGCACACCCCGTCACCGAGCCCCAGATAGCCCGAGTGCACCGCCACGGCGTGCGGGCCCAGCAGATCCACCGCCCCGGTCGAAGCGCGTGGCCGCGCTCGGCGCGGCGGGTGGGCGGCCCAGCCGGCGGCGGCGTGCCCAGCCGGGAACAGGTGTCATGACCACTTCCCCGCACCGGCTCGGCTACTGCCAGTGCTGCCGGTTGTGGTGCTGGCGGTGGTGGTGCTGGTGCTGGTGCTGGTGGTCGGGTCGAGGCCGAAGATGGTGTCCTCCGGGAGCGCCAGACCCGCCGGCCGCGGCGGTGCCCATGGGTCGGCGGCGCCGGCGAGCACGACAGCAGCGGCGGCCCCGTCGAGGGCGGTGATGGTGATGCCGGCGGCACCGAGCCCGGCGGCCGCGTCGGCGGCGCGCCGCCGCAGCCGCCCGGCGGCTCCGGCGTCGTTCTTGGGGTCGGAGAGCACGAGCAGCACCTGCCGGGTCAGCAGGTCACGGTCGGCGCCGAGCCCGGCCAGAAAGTCGGCGTGCTCGCGGGCGGCGGCCTCCAGGCCGGGGTGCGGCAGGCCACCGGCAGCCTGCCGCAGGCCGGCGATGATGGCGGTGAGGTCGACCGGCTCCGAGCGGATGAGGATCTGGATGCTGGCCGGCAGGCTGTTGAGGTAGCGGGCGAACGCGGCGACCAACGCCTGCTGCTCGAGTTGGGTGCGGAGCGCGAAGCTGACCGTCGACGCCCGGCAGATCAGCACCGCACCGCCGCTACCGAGGTCGATCACGCCGTCGGCGCCCAATCCATGGACGGGCAGGCGCAGCGGCGCCGGTGGCTGCTCACCTGCCCGTTGGGCTGCCGGCGCCCAGCGGGGCAGCGCGGGCACACCGCCGGGGGCCGGGACCAGCCGGTGCGGACGACGAGCCTGGCCCACGGCGGCGAGCAGTAGCCGGTCGGCCGAAAGGCCGTCGCGCCGCCCCAGCGCCAAGGTCAGGACAGCGACACCGATCGGCACGGCCAGGGCGGCGAACACCGGCAGCGGCACCAGGTGGCGGCTGGCGAAGTAGGCCGCCCACAGGACGGCGGCGGGGACGGCGAGCAGGGCCAGCTGCCGGGCGGTCAGCCCGGCCAGGATCTGGTCCTCGCGGTCGACGTCGGCGGGGATCCGGACCCGGCCACCTGCGGCCGGGTCGCCTTGAGGGCTGCTCATGCCAGTGCTCCGGCGCCGGCGCGCAGCGCCTTGTAGACCACGATTGTCTTGACCGCACGCACGGTGGAGGACGGGGAGTGGCCGGTGCCGGCGAACACCGCACGCGACACCCAACCCGGGATGCGGACTAGCACGTACAGCAGGCAGATCGCGACCAGCACATCGACCAGCCCACCGGAGCTGGCAAGCCCGAGGGCGCCATGGCCGCCGGCGGCAAAAAACACCCGCAGCGCGGTGATCAGCACCAGCGTCTGGGTGACCTGCACGGCCAGTAGCCCGGCAACGGCCCGCCACCACAACCGGGCCAGCCCCTCAGTGTGGGGTAGGGCGTGGCAGACCAGCGCCAGCGGTGCGCCGGCGATCAGCACGACGAGCAGCGCAACGCGGATCACGTAGACCGCGAGCAGCACCAGACCCAGGACAGCGGCGACCAGACCCAGCAAGATCAGCAGAATCCCGCCGGAGGTGACCGAGCTGGTCACCAGCGCGGTCAGTACCCCGGTGGCGCCCTCGACGTCGACACCCGGGCCGAGCAGCGCACCGGACAGGCTGTTCGCCAGCCCGATGCCGATCCCGGCCAGCGCCAGGCTGGCGTTCGCGGCGATGACTGCCACCACGATTCGGGGGGCGACGTCTTTGGCGGCGTAGCGGGTTTGCAGCGTCTCGTGTCCCATCACCAGCGCGCCCCCGGCCAGGACCAGCAGCACCACCAGTGTGTTGGCGATGGCGGCGGAGGCGCCCCACAGGTCAGCGACCCGGCCGGGCCCGGTCAGGTCGGGGGTGGCGAGCACCGAACGGCCCAGCAACGCCAGGATCGGGGTCAAAGCGGACTTCACCAGTGAGGTGAACCAGCCGTTGATCGCCGCGGTGACATGGCAGGCCACGTCGACTAGCCCACAACCGCCACCGGCCGCGGCGACCCCAGTTCCGGTCGGCGGCGCCGGCGTGGTCGGGACGCCGGGCTGGTTCGGAACCAACGTGATGCCCGCCGGGGGTACCGGCGCGGCCGATGCGCCCAAGGTCGACGCCGCCGGTGGCACGCTGGGCACCGGGCCCGGAGCCGGAGCTGGGGCCGGCGGCTGCCCGGCAGACGGCGCCGCCGGCAAAGATGCCGGTGCTGATGCCGCCGGGGCAGTTGCGAGCGTGGCGGTGGAGGCATAGGGGACGGCGGCGGCCGGGCCGGCTGGGAGCAGGACACCGGCGCCGACGAGGACGGCGAGCAGCCCGCCGCCGAACCGGATGCGCCGGCCCCGGCAGCGGGAATGGGAGCGCTCTGTGGTCATGCGCCGACCACGGACTGCAGGATGGCGACCAGCAGCGGTGCCATCGCGGCCAGCGCGTAGCCAATCGCCGCCGATTTGAGCGCGACCTTGGCGCGTTCGACTTGGGCAGGGTCACCGGCTGCGGTCAGGTAGCGGATCCCGCCGACGGTCAGGAACAAGGTCGCCAGGGCGGCGAGGATGCCGACCAGCCACAGCCGCAGCGCGTCGATGACACCATTCAGGGTCGGTGCGGCCGGACCGGCGGCCCACGCCGGTCCCGCCAGCCCGACCAGGGCAGCTACCCCTGCCGCCGCAGCTATCACCGTGACCGCGAACAGCAGCAGCCGGCTCGAGCGGTTCCGGCGAGTGCGGCTGGACCTGGCCGCAGCGGGCCCGGCAGCGACGGGCCTGGCAGCGACGGCCCTGGCAGCGACGGCCCTGGCAGCGACGGCCCTGATGACGACGGGCCTGGTCGGGACGAGTCTGATGCGTTTCGTGGGTTTTCCTCCGTCGGGTGTGGTGTGGGGCAGGGTCGCCGGCCGGGCAGTGGGCGTGTTCACCTCCTTGCGCTGGTGGGCGGTTCGGGCTGGTGGCGCAGTCCCGGCCGCTGACCGGGCCGGCGACCCTGGCGGGGCCTGCCCGCACCCCTAGAACCGGCAGTGGCAGCCCGATCGGCGACAAACCCGCCGCGGAGCCACGCCGCCAGGGCTTGTTCGGCCCGAAGCCGGCGCCGGGAGGCTGCGTTGTAGGACACGCCCCGGTCGGCCGCGGCGTCGGTCAAGGCGACCTTCTCGAGCCGGGTCGTGGCGATCAGGTCCGCGTCGTCAGCGCACAGCACGCCCGCTGCTACGGCCCGGGTCAGGACGACCTCGGGATTGCCGCTGGGTGTCGGCCTGGCCAGCTCCGGCGCCGGGTCCCCGTCGGGCTGGGCGGTTTCGGCCTGCTCGCGGCGCAGCAGCTGCTTGGCGGCATCAAACGCCCGTCCGGTCAGCCATCCCGCCGGGCGGGGACGCCCCGGCGGGACCCGGTCGAGTGCGACCAGCACCCCGACGAGCATTTCGGCTTCCAGGTCGGCTCGCCGGCCCGGGCAGGGCGCAGCCAGCGGGACCAGAGCCCGGCGCAGTCCGGGTAGCAGCACGCCGATCAGGGCAATGGCCCAGTCTCCGCCGTCACTGCGGGCCCGGGCGGCCAGCACCTCGAGTGCGGCGTCGCGGGTGGCGTAACCGGCGGCTGGGTGCAGCAGCCGAGCACGGAGCTCACCGAACGGGATCGGCCGGTCCGGTAGGCCGGGAATCGGCGTGCCGTCCACGGTGAGCGGGTCGGTGCCGTTATCGAGCTGGGCGAAGGCCCGTGCCATGACGGCGAACGGGGACGCAGCGGGCTGGGCTGTGCGGTGATCGGACATCGGGCGGCTCCTTGGTAGGGGCCGCCATAGCGCCACACGCGCTCCATCAGTTTTCCAGCAGACTTCCATCAGAGCCCGGTCCATCACCCCTGATGGAGTAGCCGCCAGCCGTCCATCAGGGGGGATTGGAAATCTGATGGAGTCATCCGAGCGCCCAGCTCAGCGCCCTGAGGGAGCCGCTGCAAAGAACTCTCGGCTGCCTCGACGGGGAGGTCGAGGGTTTGCCGGTCGCGGTGATCAGACACGGCGGCTTTCTCGGTTGAGCCGCGTCGTCGGACCACGGGCACTCCATCGGACTCCGGCGCGTGTGGGTCAGACCGGCGTCCGTCACCGCTGATGGAGTGACCCGGGCGCGACCATCAGGGGTAGTGGGAACGTGCGGGACCTGCTGTGAACACCCGGCTCAGCGCCCGATGGACCCCGACCGTCCCGGGTTTCGGGCGCCGTCGGCGCCAGAAGCCGTCGGGTGGCGGGGCGGTTCAGCGGCGCACCGCCTGGTAGCGGCGGGGCGATTGGCCGGTCTGGGTGACCTCGCCGACTTCGACGAGGCGGATGAGGGCGTTGCCAACGGCCGCGCTGCTGCGCCCGTCTAGGGCTTTGGCGACTGCGGTCGGTGAGTGCTCATCGGGATGGTCACGCAGAAGCGTCAGCACCAGACGGGCAGCTCCCCTTTGCCGAGCCGCGCCGGTGAGCTGCCACCGCCGGTGGGGTTTGGGCGATGCCCGGGTGTCATCTCAGCCGGTGGCAGCGACCAGCGGTCAGCCACCCGGCGGCCGCCGTCCCTGCCGCCGGTGCTGCGTTCGACCTTCCCGCTGGCGGCGAGGCCGGCGAGGGCTTTGGTCGCGGGGGAACGGCCGACACCGGCGCTCGGGGCGATCTCGGCTGCGCTGGCCGGGCCCTCGAAGGGCGACGAGCACCGCATCGGCGGCGCTCATGGTGGCGGTTGCGGTGGTGGCCGTGGTGGGTCTTCTTCGGTGGGTGATTGCTGGCCTCACAGGACCTACCTCAACGTTGGCGGGTACCTCAAGGCTTGCGCAGGGTTTGTCGCCGATGACCTTGCCGCTGCCGGTTCCTAGCGGCGCACACTCCCGGCCTGGGGCAACAGCCCATGGCCATCACCCACACCCCGTCCCACCCGTCCCGTCCGGCCCGTCTGGTCGATGTGCCCCTGGCCGTCTGGCCGGTTGCTCAGACCTCGGCGCAGCACCAGCGGGCCGGGCGCTACCACCCGGGCTCCGCACGCCACCCGGGCAAGATGCCCCCGGCCCTCGCGGCCCGGATCGTCACCGAATACAGCACGGCGGGCCAGCTCGTCCTGGACCCGATGTGCGGGATCGGCACAACGTTGGTCGAGGCGGCCCGCCTTGGCCGGCGCGCCGCCGGCGTCGAACTCGAGGCCCCCTGGGTCGCCCTCGCCGAGGCCAACCTCGCCCACGCCGCCCGCGCCGGCGGCGCCGGGTGCGCCGGTGTCCCCCAGCCGAAGGTCCACCACGGTGATGCCCGCCGGCTGCCGGCGTTGCTCGGCGGGCTGACCGGGACGGTCGACCTCGTGGTCCTCTCCCCGCCGTACGGGTGCGGCGACACCGAGATGATTGACAAGCCCGACTGGCGAACCGGCCAGCGGCTGTGCCCGCCCGGCACGTGCAACTACTCGACCGACGAGGCCAGCCTCGGGCACGCCCACGGCCCGGCCTACACCGCGGCTATGACCGAGATCTACGCCGCCTGCCACCAGGTGCTGCGCCCCGGCGGATTGCTGGTCACCGTCACCGAAAACACCCGCCGAGCCGGTCGCTGCCTCGACCTCGCCGGGCTCACCGTCACCTTGGCCCGCTCGGTCGGGTTCGCCTACCTCCAACACGTCATCGCCCTGCTCGGCCCTATCCGCGACGGGCAGCTGGCGGCCCGGCCCTCGTTCTGGCAGCTCACCGGGACCCGCAAGGCCCGAGAACGCGGGGAACCGGCCCACCTCGGGGTGCACGAAGACATCGGTGTCTTCCAGGCCCGGCAGGTGGGGCGATGAGTATCGAGCTTCCGCTGTCGGTGTGGGCTACCGCCCAGCAGAGTCCTCGGGCGCAGCGCACTGGACGGTACCTGCCGGCCTCGCTCGCCCACCCCGCCAAGATGCTGCCTGCCATCGCCCGCACCGTGATCGGCGACTACACCCAGCCTGGCGACACCGTCCTGGACCCGATGTGCGGAATCGGCACCACCCTGGTCGAGGCCGTCCACCTCGGGCGGGACGCCGTCGGCGTCGAGTACGAACCGGCCTGGGCCGACCTCGCGGCAGGCAACGTCGCCCATGCCCGCGCCGGCGGCGCCACCGGGCACGGCGACGTGGTCTGCGGCGACGCCCGCCACCTGCCCAGCCACCTCGACCCCGCGCTGCACGGCCGGATCGCCCTGGTCCTGACCAGCCCGCCGTACGGGCCGTCGGTTCACGGGCAGGTCACCACCACCCGCGGCCAAGGCGTCCACAAGGCCAACTACCGCTATTCCACCGATCCCGCCAACCTCGCCCACGTCGGACTGGAACGGCTGCTCGAGGCCATGCGCGCGGTGTTCGTCGGCTGCGCCCAGGTCCTGCGCCCCGGCGGCGTGGTCGCCATGACAGTACGGCCCTGGTGGTCGGCCGGGGAGCTCGTCGACTTGCCCGGTGCGCTCGTCCGCGTCGGTGAAGACGCCGGCCTGGTCCTGTTCGAACGCAACGTCGCCCTGCTCGCGGGCCTGCGCGGGGACCACCTCGTGCCCCGGACGTCGTTCTTCGCCCTCGACCAAGCCCGCCGCGCCAGAGCACGCGGACTGCCCCGCTCAGTCATCGCCCACGAGGATCTACTTGCCTTCCGGATCCGGCCGTGACCGGCGCGGCTCACCGACAGCCATGGCTGGGAGGTGACCAGTCGGTTGGACGACGCTCCCTGGTCGTGCTCCCGGTGCGGCACCTCCCGATGGACGCGCAGCGCAAAGCGCGGGTCATCACCGCCCTCACGGCACTGCTCATCCCATACACCCGCGACGAGCTGGCGGCATCGGCTGGCCGACTTGACAGCACGGCACGAATCGAGCCCTCCTAAGACCCCATCGACCGATAGCCCCAGAAGGACGCCCCGGTGCCTGCCAACACTCGACGCAACCGTGCCCCGGCGACCGCAGCCGCAGGCCACGCCACCGCAGGGACCCGGGTAGCCATCGTCACCCGGATCTCCACCGACGAGCTCAACCAGCCCTACTCCCTAGAAGCCCAAGCCAAAGGGCTGGAGGCCTTCGTCGCCTCCCAGCCCGGGCACGCCATCACCCACCGCTTCGTCGACCAGGCCTCCGGTGCGACCCTGGCCCGGCCCGGCCTGCAAGCCGCCCTGGCCGCCGCCAAAACCGGGCAGTTCGACGTCCTGCTCGTTTACCGGATCGACCGGCTCACCCGCTCCATCGTCGGGCTCATGACTATCGTCGAAGAACTCGCCGCCGCCGGCGTCGCCCTACGCTCAGCCACCGAGCCGATCGACACCCAAGGCCCCGTCGGGCGGATGCTGCTGCAACTACTCGGGATCTTCGCCGAGTTCGAACGCGGCCTGCTGATCGATCGGATCACCAAAGGCTTCGAACGCAAAGCTGCCCGCGGGGAATGGCTCGGCGGCCCCGGCCCCTACGGCTACCACCTCGACTCCGCCACCAAAACCCTCACCGTCGAACCAGGCGAAGCAGCCATCGTCGGCGCCATGTTCGCCCGGTATGTTCACGAACGCTGCGGCGCCCCCAGCCTGGCGCACTGGCTCAACGACACCGGTCAGCGCTCCCGCCGCGGCCGGCTCTGGAGCACCCAAACCGTGCTCCGCGTGCTGCGCAACCCCGTCTACCTCGGCAAAATCGCCCATGGCGAGGACCTACACGACGGCAAACACGAGGCGATCCTCGACGAGCGGACCTTCAACCAGGCCCAACAGCTGCTCGGCCAACGGAGCACCGGGACTGCCGCGGTCGTGCCCAACACGTCGGACTACCTGCTCAGCGGGCTGCTGCGGTGCACCGCCTGCCACGGCGCCTACATCGGAGTCGGAGCCCACGGTCGCGGCGGCTTCTACCGCTACTACATCTGCCGCACCGCCCACGCCAAAGGCGCACCCGCCTGCCCAGGACCACGCATCCCCGCCCCCACCCTCGAAGACGCCATCACCACAGCACTGATCGACACCTACGACAACAGCCAGCTCTTCGAGCAGGCCGCCTGCGACGCCTACGCCCACATCACCGCCGCACTGCCCCGCCTGTCGACCGAGCTCGCCGGCACCGACACCCAACTCCGGGACACCACAAAAGCAATCGACCGCTACCTACGCGCCTTCGAAGCCGGCACCATGTCCGAGCAGCTGTGCGCCCCCCGCATCGCCGAACTGTCCGCCCAACGCGACGAACTCACCGCTAGGCGCCACCAGCTATCCGGACAGGTACACGCCTCCCAACCACAGCTACCCAGCGCCGAACATCGCCGCAGCATCACCAGCAGCCTTCAGCAAGCCCTCCAGCACGGCGAACCGCTCGCCACCAAACAGCTCCTGGTCGAGCTGATCGACCGCATCGAGATCAGCCCCGACAAACAAGCACAGCCCTACTTCTGGATCCCGCGACACCAGCAGCCCGAACCGTCACCGGCTCGGGCTGTAAGGGGGACACGGGTTCGTATCAAGTCACAAGACGTGGAGGTGAGGGGACTCGAACCCCTGGCCTCCTCCGTGCGAGGGAGGCGCTCTACCAGGCTGAGCTACACCCCCTGGAACGCCTCCCAAACTAGCACGGAGACCCTCGCCGGCTTACCGCAACAGCGGCCGTAGGGCATCAGACCGCCTTCGCGACCACCAGTTCTTCGGTCAGCTCGCCGATCGTCAGCCCCGCCCCGTCGGCGGCGTCGGCGTAGTCGCCCTCGGCGGCTTCCGCAGCCGACAAGTCGAGGGTCAGGGGTGTTCCCGGCTCGGTCAGGTCGATCATCGCCGGCGGCACCGCGGCTGCGGCCGCAGCCGCAGTCGCCGCACGGCGGCGGCGCATCCGCTCGTACACCGGCTGCGCCGGGCGCGGCGCCGATGCGGACAGCGGGTCGCCACCTGTCGCGTCATCGTCGGCAGCGGCCGGTAGATGGCCGGTCTCGGCCGGTGCGGCCGGTGCGGCCGGCCATCCCTGGATGCCGCGGGCGCGCTCGTCGGCGGTCGAGCGCTCCCAGCGGCGGCGGGCGGCAAGCGCCCGGCGGGCACGGGCGAGCTCACGCCGGCGCTCCAGCGCCACCTTGCGAAGGTGGATGACGTAGCCGATCGTGACCGCGTCGACCAGCAGGTGCACGACCAGCGCCCGACCGGGGTCGAGCAGCGCGGCCACCCCCGTGATGACCACGAGGGCGAGGAGCACGGCGAGGCGCCGAGCACGGCGAACCGGCACGGTCCGCGACGGCCGGCGGACAGCCCCGGCCACTGCCCGGTCGGCGTCAGGCGCCACGGAGCGGGTACGCGCGGCTGCCGACGCCGCTGACGCCCGCACCCGGCGCATTGCGCCCACCGACCGCGACGGCCGAGCCGTGACGCCGTCTGCCGGCTCCCGCGGCCCTCGGGCGATGCGCTGGCGGACGCGAGCCGCCGCAGGAACACCCGCGAGGGGGCGATGCCAGTGGTGGTCGCCCCGGCGCACCCAGGTCGGGATGAGGATGAATGCCCAGACGGCGACGATGCCGCACCAGATGACTGCGCTCATCAGCCCTCCGCTCGTCGTGTTGCGTCAACGCTAGAGCGAGGGCCGCTCTCGAAGGCGACGCTGGGGGGCGTGTCGCGCAGGGAGTTGAAGTTGTCCGTTGCCGGGTCGGCGAATCAGGCGCGTCTCAGCCGCCGGACAGCCTGCCCTGGGCCTCCTGCGTCCGGTGCCAGCGGCGCAGCATCCCCGTCGCCACGTCTTCCGAGGTCACCGCATATCCGATGTGATCGCGCCAGGCGCCGTCTATGGCGAGGTATCGCTGCTGCAGCCCCTCCTCGCGCCACCCCAGCTTCTCGACGACCCGGCGGCTCGCGGCGTTCTCCGGGCGGATGTGCGCCTCCAGCCGGTGCAGCGCGACCGACCCGAAGCAGTGGTCGGTCGCGAGCGCGAGCGCTGTCGGCATGACGCCGCGGCCGGCTACCGCCTCGTCGACCCAGTAGCCGACGTGCGCGCTCTCGAACGCCCCCCGGACGATGGTGCTGATCGTCAGCTGCCCGGCGAGCTCGTTGTCGTAGGTGATCGCGAACGGCAGCGCCGTCGCCGCCCGCGCCTGCGTCCGCAGGGCTCGCAGCATCTGCACGAACACCCCGACCGTCTGACGCTGCTGCCAGGTCACCCGCAAATTTCCCGAGCCCGGCGGGGTGGGCTCCCACGGCACCAGCCACTGCTCGTTGCGCATCCGGATCTCGACCCACGCCGGGCCGTCGCGCATGCGAAGCGGGCGGATGCCGACCCGCCCGTCGAACAGGGCGGCCGGCCAGCCGGGCGTGATCACCCGTGGTCCCCCCCGCCCCTGAGCTGGTCGACGGCGTGCCCGATGACCGGCGCGAGGACACGCACGCCGTCCCGCACGCCACCGGTCGAGCCGGGGAGGTTGACGATGATTGCCGTGTCGCGGATGCCCGCCACCGCGCGCGACAGGATCGTCGTCGGCACCCGCTCGCGGTCGACCGCCCGCAGCGTCTCGACCAGCCCCGGCGCCTCCTGGTGAATGACCTGCCGGGTGGCCTCCGGCGTCACGTCGCGCGGCGCGAAGCCGGTCCCACCTGTCGTGACGACGAGGTCGGCCCCGCCTTCGACGGCGGCCAGCAATGCCCGGGCGACGACATCGAGCTCGTCGGGCACGACGACGACCTCACCGACCGTGAAGCCGAGCCCGCCGAGCAGCGCGGCCAACAGCGGTCCGGACGAGTCGTGGCGCGCACCGGCGTGAGAGCGGTCGGAAACGGTGATGACGGCGGCCCGCGCGCCCGCCGGCAGGCCGGGGCTGTGCTCACGGTCAGGGGCGGGGGCATCACCGCCGGCCCCGGGGGGCTTCGCGGCCTCGGCGGTGGCTTCGGCCGGCCCGGCGGCCGCGGCAGCATCCGGCCGCGCCCAGTCCCCCGACGCCCCGCCGGTCTTCTCCACCACCCGCACGTCGGTCAGCACCGCAGCGGGGTCGACCGCCTTGACCATGTCGTGCAGCGCCAGGCCCGCCACCGCCACGGCGGTGAGGGCTTCCATCTCGACCCCGGTCCGGTCGCGGGTGCGCGTGACGGCAGTGATCTCGACACCGTCGTCCGCGACGGTGAGGTCGACGACGACGCCCGACAGCGAGATGGGATGGCACAGCGGCACGAGGTCGGGCACCCGCTTCGCGCCGAGGATGCCGGCGACGCGCGCGACGCCCAGCGCATCCCCCTTGGGCACGCCCTCGCCCCGCAGCAGCGCCACGACCTGCGGCGAGACTGTCAACCGGCCGCGCGCTGTCGCCGTCCGCTGGGAGACCTCCTTGGCGCCGACATCGACCATCCGCGCGGCTCCGGTGGCATCGACGTGGGTCAGCCGGGGCTCGTTCATCCCGACCGCCGCTCGAGCAGCAACGCTGTCAGTGACGTGCCCGCAGGCACCTCGTCCATCTGCTCTGGCACGACGAGAAGGGCATTGGCCGCTGCCATCGACGACAGGACGTGCGAGCCCTGTCCCCCGGCAGGCCGGGCGGTGAGCTGCCCGTCGGCGCCGCGCTCGACGACAGCCCGCAGGAACGCGCGCTTGCCAGGGGCGGAGCGCAGCGTCTCGGTCGTCTGCACGGTGACCTGCGGGCGGAGCACGTTGGGGGCACCGAGCATCCGCCGGATGGCGGGCCGCACGAACACCTCGAACGACACCATCGCGCTGACCGGGTTGCCCGGCAGGGTGAAGATCGGCGTGCGCTCCGCGCCCAGGTGGCCGAAGCCCTGCGGCATCCCCGGCTGCATCGCGACCTTGTCGAACGCGACGGTGCCGAGCCGGCTCAACACCTCCTTGGTCACGTCGTACGCGCCGACGCTGACCCCGCCGCTGGTGATGACGAGGTCGGCGCGGATGAGGTGGTCCTCGAGCGTGTCAAGCAGCCGTCGGTGGTCGTCGGGGACGACACCGACGCGGAACGCCATCGCACCGCTCTCGCGGGCCGCGGCGGTCAGCAGGTGGCTGTTGGAGTCATGGATCTGACCACGCCCGAGCGGCTCGCCCACGTCGACCAGCTCGCTGCCCGTGGAGACGACGACAGCTCGCGGGCGCGGGCGACACAGCAGCGTGGCCCGTCCGGCCGCGGCCAGCAGCCCGATCTGGGGGGCCCCGAGGTGGGTCCCGGCGGCCAGGACGACCTCGCCGCCGCCGAGGTCCTCACCCGCCCGCCGAACATGCTCGCCGGGGCGGGGGGCCCGCATAATGCGCACCCGCGGGTGGCCCTGGTCGGTGTCCTCCTGGGCGACAACTGTGTCCGCGCCGGCGGGCAGCGGTGCGCCGGTCATGATCCGCGCGCACGTGCCCGGCTGCAGGTGGATCTCGGCACTGCTGCCGGCGGCGATGTCGGCGCTGACGGGCAGCAGGACCGGCGCGTCAGGCCGGGCCTGCACCAGGTCAGCCGCCCGCACGGCGTAGCCATCCATTGCGGAGTTGTCGAACGAGGGCAGCGGGAAGGCGGCGATGACGTCCTCGGCAAGCACGCAGCCGTGCGCGTCAGCGAGCGGGAGCGGCAGTGGCGGCAGCGGCGCCACCGCGCGCAGGATGCCCTCGAGGTGGGCGTCGACGCTCTTCACGCGAGCCTCCTACCCACCCGTCGCCGCATCACCTGGGCGCGGCGCCGCCGTCCGCTGGGTCGCTGCCGGCCGGTCGCGGACGGAGCAGTCACGGGCCAGACCCTAGTAGCCGCAGGCGATGCCACTGGAGCTGCCGCTGGGGTCATGGGATTCCCGTGGCGAACGATCAACCGCTGATACTGAAGGGGTGGCGGCTGCGGACGAGAAGCGCGCCCTGCGCCGGGAGCTGCTCGGCCGCCGGGGCGCCCGCTCTCCTGACCACGCGGCGGATGCCGAACGCGCGCAGATGCTGCTCTGCCTGGCCCAGCAGCGGCGAACCGCAACAGTTGCGCTCTACGTTGCGATGCAGGGCGAGCCGCAGACGAGTGCGGCCATCGGTGTGCTGCTTCACGCCGGCATGCGGGTGTTGCTGCCGGTCCTGCTGCCCGACCGTGACCTGCTGTTCCGTGCCGCCGAGCAGGTCGGTTCGGGTGGGCCGCTCGCACTGGTCCGGGGGCGGCTCGGGCTGCCCGTACCGCCCTCGACAGCCCCTGTCGTGCCGCTGGACGAGGCCGGCATCGTCGTCGTCCCGGCCCTGGCCGTCGACCGCACGGGGCGGCGGCTGGGACGGGGCGGTGGCTCCTACGACAGAGCCCTGGGCCGGCTGGCTGCCGGGGCGGCCGTGGTCGCGGTCGTGCATCCAGACGAGCTGCTTGTCGCGCTCTCGGTCGAACCGCACGACCGGCAGGTGGGGCAGGCGTTCGTGGGCGGCGAACTGCACGAGCTGGCCGGCTGACGCAGCCCCGGCCGACGCCAGAACCGCAGCCACGCTGGCAGAAGGAGGCGCGCGTCGCTGTAGCATTAGCAGTCGAGACGGTCGAGTGCCAGCAGTGGGTGCGTCCCCCAGCATGGGTCTCGCGTCACTACCTGACTGCTGCCGGAGGATCTGTGCCGACCTACCAGTACGTGTGCACCGAGTGCGCCACGGACCTCGAGGCGGTCCAGTCCTTCCAGGACGCACCTCTGATCGAGTGCCCCACCTGCGGCGGACGGCTGCGTAAGAAGTTCGGCGCAGTCGGCGTCGTGTTCAAGGGCTCGGGCTTCTACCGCAATGACAGTCGCAAGGGCCCGGTGCCGGCGGACGGCGAGCAGAAGGCCGACAAGCCCGAGAAGGTCGATGCCTCCGCGTCGTCGGGTTCGGGCTCGAACGGGTCAGGCTCGAACGGGTCGGGCTCGAGCGACAGCGGCTCCAGCGGCTCCAGCGGCTCGTCGGGCGCCTCGTCCGGCGGCTCGTCCACATCCTCGGGCTCCTCCAGCGGCGCCGGGTCCAAGGGCAGCGACTCCAGAGGCAGCGACTCCAAAGGCAGCGACTCCAAAGGCAGCGACTCCAAAGGCGCCGGCTCCAAGGGCACCGGCTCCAAGGGCACCGGCTCCAAGGGCACGGCCAACTCGCCCTCCGCGGCGTAGCCAGCTCTCGCGCTTCCGGTCCGGCACGCCGTCAGGCCGCGGCCTGACGTGAACCACAAAGGCGAGCAGGGCATGCACAAAGGCGGCTCGGCATCGCGTCGGCGCCCTTGTCCACAGGTCGCGCCGGGATGGACGCAGCCCGTCGGCCGCCCGCTACGGTCGCATCACCGACACAGCGGGGGGCACACGTGGCAGGCACTGTCAACGCGGTACGAGCAGAGATCGGGGTCATCGGCGGCTCAGGGCTGTATGCGTTCCTCGACGGGCCGGTCGACGAGGTCGAGGTCGACACCCCCTACGGGTCGCCCAGCGACCCGGTCGTCATCGGCAGCGTCGCGGGTCGCTCGGTCGCCTTCGTCGCGAGGCACGGGCGCGACCACCGCTTCCCGCCGCATCGGGTGCCCTACCGCGCCAACCTCTGGGCGCTGCACTCGCTCGGAGTCCGCCAGGTGCTCGGCCCGTGCGCCGTCGGGTCCCTGCACCACCTGCTCGGGCCGGGGGCACTCGTCATCCCCGACCAGCTTGTCGACAGGACCAGCGGACGCGCCCAGACCTTCTACGACGGACCCGGCGCGGTGCACGTCCCGTTCGCCGACCCGTACTGCCCGGTCGGGCGCGACACGGCTCTGGTGGCCGCGGTCGAGTACGGCTGGGATGCCGTCGACGGCGGCACCATGGTCGTGATCGAGGGGCCGCAATTTTCCACGCGGGCCGAGTCGCAGTGGTACTCGACCGCCGGGTGGTCGCTCGTCAACATGACGGGCCATCCCGAGGCGGTGCTGGCGCGCGAGCTGGCCGTCTGCTACACCGCGATGGCACTGGTGACCGATCACGACGCCGGCCTCGACGACACGGGCCCACACGTGACGCAGGAGGAGGTCTTCCGGGTCTTCGGCGAGAACGTCGACCGGCTGCGGGAGGTGCTGTTCGACGTCATCGCCCGCCTGCCCGTGGAGCGGCGCTGCCCGTGCCGCCTCGCGCTGGCGGGCACCCTGGCCGACCCGGATGCCACGCCGCAGGGGCACTAGTGCGCGCCGGCCTCGGGCGGTGGTGGCAGCTGCCGCCGGGCCGGCGGCGGTGGCTGGCAGCCGGCCTCGCGGGCGTTGCGATGCTGCTCGCGCTGACAGCGCTCGCGCCCCCGGACTCCCGCCGCGACCCAGTGGTCGTCACCTCCCAGGACCTGCCGGCTGGGCACGTCGTCCGCAGTGCCGACCTGCGCGTGGCCGACCTGCCCCCGGATGCCGTGCCTGACGGTGCCTCGGCATCCGCCGACGCCCTGGTCGGCCGGGTGCGCGCCGGAGCGCTGCGCCGCGGGGAGCCACTGACCGACGTCCGGCTCGTCGGCCGCCGGCTGCTGTCCGGGCTGCCTCCGGGTCTGGTGGCGGCGCCGGTGCGGCCAGCCGATGCCGGGGTGCTCGCGCTGGTGGAGCCGGGCGACCGGGTCGACGTGCTGGCTGCAACCGCTGCTGAGGCGCCCGACGGCGGCACCACCGGCACCCTCTCCCCCGCGAGGCTCGTCGCTGCGGGTGCCCGCGTGCTGTCCGTGCCGCCACGGCCCTCCGCGGGCGGATCGGGCTCGGGCCTGGTCGCCGGCCCGTCGGCAGGATCGGACACCACCACCGGGCCGCCGCTGCTGCTGGCCGTCGACCGGGCAACCGCGGCCGACCTGGCTGGTGCTGCGGGAAGCCGCCTCTCTCTCGAGCTGGCCGCGGGCTGACCCGAGCCCGGCGCGCTCACCCTTCGCTGAGCCCGACCCGCGCGTACACCCGGCGCAGCCCGCGCGGCGCCCACCAGCCGCGCTCACCAGCGACAGCGAGCACCGCCGGGACGAGCACACCGCGCACCAGCGTGGCGTCGAGCAGGATGGCCAGGCCTGTCCCCAGCCCGAACAGCTGGATGAAGCTCACCCGGCTGGTCCCGAACGCGAAGAAGCTGACGGCGAGCAGGCCGGCTGCCGTCGACACGATGCGGCCGGTGCGGGCCAGGCCGTGGGTCGTCGCGCTGACCGTGTCCATCCCGGCGTCGTGGAGCTCCTTGACCCGGCTGATGAGGAACACCTCGTAGTCGAGCGTGCTCTCGATGTCGTAGGCGGGGGTCGGCCGCAGGTGGCCGCTCTGCGCCATCGGCACCAACGGCTGCGTCGGGTCCTCGAGCGCGCGGAAGGCGTAGAACTCCGTCTCGACGCCCAGGTTGAATCGCAGGCCCTGGTCGGCGGCCAGCCCGAGCTGGTGCTTGAGGATGGAGCGGGGGCACAGCGCGAACGGCTCGGAGCCGCCATACGCGAGGTCGGCCGCCATCCACGCGAAGCGCCTGTCCCAGGGCAGCACCTGCAGGGTGCCGGCGTCGGGCATGGCGACGCACTCGTCCTCGAACGGGTTCATCGCGCCGAGCCCGCCCATCTCCCGTGGGGTGTAGCGCTCGGAGCCGGCGAGCAGGTTGGGCAGGTGGTCGACCGGGACGAGCTTGGACTTGGTCCTGCCCAGAACGTCGATCCAGCCGCCCGCGACGTACCGGACGCCCTGGTCCTGCAGCTCGGCGGCCCAGCTGGCATGGGCGGCGTCAATCGGTAGAACGGTGTCCACGGTGGCTCCTGGGGCTCGACATCGGTTGGCGGGACGTGGCTAGACGGGAAGGCAGGTACAGGCGCGAGCCCCAGCGGTGGCTCCTCGGTCCGGCCGCGGATGAGCTTGTCGCGGATGGCTGTCGCGGCCAGGCCCAGCAGGGAGCGTCCGAGCTCGGTGCTGGCCTGCGACGGGCGACCGGTGACGCCGTTGGTCGACAGCGCCGGGGCGGTGTAGCGGAAGACGAGGCCGGCGGTGCGGTCCTCGTCGTCGGAGCCCGGCAGCCAGTCGGTCCGGACCAGCTCGGGCGCGAGGGCCAGCATCAGGCTCGTCTCCGCCCGGTTGGCATGGATGTCCTCGCCGTCGGCAGTGGCCTCCGCCAGCACCTGAGGGCTCGCGGCCCACCAGTCCACGACCCCGACCCGCAGCTCCGGATGGTGCAGGCGCAGCGCGTCGGTCGCCGTAGCGAGCGTGGCGGTGTTGCCGAGGTGGGCGTTGACGAACAGCAGCCTCCGCAGCCCCGACACCGCAGCCCAGAGGGCGTACTGCCTGACCACCGCGGCCAACAGCTCGGGGGTGAGCGACAGGGTCCCGGGCAGCACCGTCCCGTGCCCGTAGCTCACGCCCACGCTGATCGGCGGCAGCACGAGCGCACCCGTTTCCCGGGCTGCCTCCCTCGCCACCCCGGCGGCTATGACGGTGTCGGTGCCGGTGGGCAGATGGGGCCCGTGCTGCTTGGTCGCACCGACAGGAACGAGCCCGACGGCCTCGCCGGTGTCAGTCATCGCCAGAGCGGCGCCCACCTCGGGCGAGGCCAGGTCGGCCCAGTCCGTCACCCCGCACTCCCCTGGCGGGCGACCTGGCCGAAGCTCGAGAGGGCAAGCGCCTGCCCCGGCAGCGTGAGCTCGCCGCGGGCGACCCGCTCCTTGAGGTACTGGAAGGTCTGCGCGGTCTGGGCGAGCAGGTGCTCGCCGGCGACGAGCGCCGGCCGCTCAGGGTCTTTCGGACGCGCGAACTGCGGCAGCGGTGCCACCCGCGTCGTGTAGTCGACGTTGAAGAACAGCGGGAACGACCACCGCTCCTCGCTGACCCTGCGCACGCGGTGGCTGGTGGCGACGAACCGCCCGTTGGTCCAGGTCTCGAGAATGTCGCCCACGTTGACGACGAAGGCGTCCTCGAGCGGAGGGACATCGATCCACGCGCCGGCCGCGTTGAGCACCTCGAGGCCGGGTGCGGTGGGCTTCAGCAGGGTGAAGCACTCGTAGTCGGTGTGCGCCCCGATGCCGACGGCGTCAGTCGTATCGGGGTCGTAGGGGTAGTGCAGCAGCCGTAGCTGGCTCGGCGGCTTGGTCACCGCCGCGTCGAACAGCCCCGGCTCCTCCCCCAGCGCGAGCGCGAAGCCGCGCAGCAGCCGGCGCCCCAGCGCCATGACGGCGTCGTACCAGGCCGTGACGGCTGCCGCGAAATCGGCCAGGTCGGGCCACTGGTTGGGGCCGAGGAAGAACGTGCCGGCGAGGACGTCAGGGTCGAGCGGCGGCAGCTCGAGCCCGCAGTCGTAGGCCTCCTTGCGGTCCCGCGTCCCGCCGGCAAAGACCTCTTCGCCCTCCGGGACGTAGCCGCGGTGATTGGTCGAGCGCCCGATGTAGACCCGCATCTTGTCCTCGAGCGGCAGGCCGAAGAAGCGCTGCGTCACATCGAGCAGGTCCATGAACAGGGCTGAGTCGATGCCGGTGCCCGTGACGTAGAGGAACCCCACCTCGCGCGCCGCCCGTCCCAGCTCGTCCGCCACCGCCTGCTGCGCAGCCGGCGCGTCCGAGCCCAGCCCGGACACGTCGACGACGGGTACCGCGGTGAACGACGTCAAGCTGCTCGGCTGCTGATGGGCGGCCACGGCGACTCCGCAAGGCTCAGGCTAGGCGCGCGGGCCCAGGCACCGTCCTCCCGGGCTTTTGTCCCGCCGTGGCGCGGGGGCCGTCGGCCCCGCGTGCACCTCTCGGACCAGCCCGCCCATATGGACGGCGGAACCCTAGGCGCGCCCCGGCCTGGCCGACCGGGTCGCAGCCGACACTGCCTCTCCGGCGTCACGCCACGAGATCGGCTCGGTTAAGCGTCAGTTACATCGGGCGCACGGGGCGGCGCGGGCACGCATTGGCGGGTTCACTGCTGCCGAGGGGGTGAGCGGTGCAGCTACCGGAGGTCGGTGCGTGGCAGCGGGTCGGGATCAGCATCGAGGGCGGTCCGCTGCACGAGGACGAGCACGTCGTCTGGCTGCAGGCCGGCCCGTACTACGCCGACAGCCGCGGCTTCGCCGGTACGACGTCGAGCGTGGCCGACTGTGTCCGCTGGGAGCACGAGGTGGGTGTGCCCGGTGTCGACGAGGGACTGCTGCGGCGCGACGATGACCTGCTCGTCGAGACCGGCACCACGCCCTCGGGCGGTACGTACGTCGAGCACTGGCTCCCGCTGACTGGCGCGCAGGAGCCGTCCGGCGCCTGGGTCGCAGGTAGCGGGCGGGTCGTGCGGGTGGGAGAGCACGTAGTGCACGTCGACGGCACCGGCGGGATACACCTGACCCTGCCGTGAGACCGACACGGCCAGCGTCCCCGACCGGAAGCCCGCCGCGGCGGATGATGCGCTTGTGCGACTCTGGGTGCTGTGGGCAGACCCGATGGGCCCGGTAAAGCACGGATGGGATGCGTGAGGCACTGATGGGCAAAGTTGAGGACCAGCAGGCGATGCGGCAGGCCAACCGCGCCGCGCAGTCCGACGTCGCCCGGCCTGTCGCTGCCCGCCCCCTGCCAGGGCAGGACACCTGCGGTCACCGAGCCATCAGCGGCCGCACCTGCACCCGCGAGGCGGGCCATCAGGCGAGCGGCACGAGCAGCCACCGCTACTCCTGAGCTACCGACCGATGTGCCCGCCAGCCCGACGTGCCCGCCCGGCCGCCCCGGCCTAGACGACCGCCGTCGCCGCCTCGACGCGCTCGGCGCCGTTGTGCTCGCCCTGGGCGGCGGCCAGGCCACCCGTGGTGCGTAGCGGCAGCTCCTTGATACGCAGCGAGAGCAGGAACGCGGGGACCAGCAGGCACGCCACGGTCAGGAAGACCAGGTGCATCGAGTCCGAGAAGCCCTCGAGGATCACCCGGCGGATCGGCGCGGGCAGCGTCTTGATGACTGAAGTGTCGTTGAGCGAGGTCGCCGAGCCGAACCTGTCGATGATCGCCTTCGGCAGCCCGGCGCGCACCGCCCGATCGTGGATGTTGCTGGCAAGGGTGCTGAACAGGACGGCCAGGGAGATGGCCGCTCCGAACGTGCCCCCCATCGACCGGAAGAACGTGACCGAGCTGGTCGCGACCCCCATGTCCTGAGGCGGCAGGGCGTTCTGCACGCTGATCACCAGGGTCTGCATCGACAGGCCGAGACCTGCCCCCATGATCGCCATGTAGCCGCTCGCCTGCCACATTGGTGTGTCGACACCGAGGGTGGAGAACAGCAAGGCCGCGACGATCATGACAGCTGTGCCCATGACCGGCAGCTTCTTGTACTTCCCGGTACGGGACATGACCTTTCCGCTGATCGCGGAGGTGCAGATGATGCCGACCATGAGCGGGATGAGGAGCAGCCCGGCCTTCGTCGGGCTGTTGCCCCGGACGATCTGGAGGTAGAGCGGGAGCACGACGATCGCACCGAACATGCCGATGCCGACGAGCAAGGCGACGGCGCTGCTGGTGTTGAACACGCTGCTCGAGAAGATGCGCAGCGGCAGGATCGCGGCTTCGCCCATCCGCCGCTCCCACGGCACAAAGGAGACGAGCGCTGCCAGGGTGACGGCACTGAGGCCGAGCGTCAGAGCAGAGGTCCAGCCCCACTCGCGGCCCTTCTCGGCCACGAGCAGCAGGGGGACGACGGCGGCGATGAGCAGACCCGCGCCGACATAGTCGGTCTTCGCGTCAGAACGGTGGCGGGGCAGGTGCAGCTTGCGCATGACGACGAAGACAGCGGCGAGGCCGATCGGCACGTTGACGTAGAAGATCCAGCGCCAGCCCTCGATGCCAAGAATGGTGTCCTGCCCCGCGAGGGTGCCGCCGAGCACCGGCCCGAGCACGCTCGAGGTGGCGAACACCGACATGAAGTAGCCCTGGTACCGGCCGCGCTCACGCGGCGGCACGATGTCGCCCACGATGGCGAAGGCCAGCGACATCAGGCCGCCGGCGCCGATCCCCTGGATGGCCCGGTACCCGGCGAGCTGGTAGATGCCGGTCGCGGTGCCGCACAGCATCGAGCCGGCGATGAAGATGCCGATCGCGAACAGGTAGAAGAACTTGCGCCCGTATGTGTCGGAGAGCTTGCCGTACAGCGGGGTCGAGATCGTCGAGGTGATGAGGTAGGCCGTCGTCACCCACGCCTGCGCCGTCTGGCCGTGCAGCTTGTCGGCGATGGTGCGCATAGCCGTGGAGACGATCGTCTGGTCGAGCGCGGCGAGGAACATGCCGAGCAGCAGCCCGGAAAGGATCACCAGGATCTGACGGTGGGTCAGCCCTCCTGGGCCTGCCTCGCGGGTCTGCGGTGGTGTTGCGACTGTGGTTGCCATGTCAGATCTCCTGCCCGGCGAGGGTCGGAACGCGGTTGGTGGTTATCTCGGGCGCGTCTCCGTCGTCAGGAGTGCGCGCTAGATCAGTCCGGAGGCGGTGCAGCTGGGCCGCGAACTGCTCGAGCTCGTCGTCGTGCCAGTCGGGCAGCAGGCGGCGCAGGTGTGCCACGCTCGCGGTGCGGACCTCGTGCAGCACCGCGCGCCCAGGAGGGGTGAGGTCGACCAAGGCCGCCCGGTAGTCGTGCGGGTCTCGCTCTCGGAAGAGCCATCCCTCGCGCTCGAGCGAGGCAACTTGCCGGCTCACGCTCGACAGGTCCAGGTGCAGCACCTCGGCGATGGCTGAGGGGCGCATCCTGCCGCGCTCGTTGAGCGTCGACAGCACGGCGGCTGCCGGCATCTCCACCCGGACACCAACCTCGTCGAGCACCTCGTGGTGCAGGTTCTTGAGGCTGCGAACAAGCAGGCCTAGCTCGCGAGCCACTGCCTCCATCTGCCCCACTGCATCCCCTTCGGTTGCTTGCTACAAGCAGTTAAGCCTAGGAACGGTCGAACCATTCCACCGGGGGCAGCCCGAGCTGTGTGACGTCAGACGCAGTAGAGCGGCCTCGACGGTGCATCCTTGTCCGCATGCGGCTCACCCGGACCGTGCCGGCGCTGCCCGTACGCGACGTCGGCGTGGCCGCGATCTTCTACAGCGAGTGCCTCGGCTTCACGGTCGGGTACGCCGACACAGGCTTCGCGTTGCTAGTACGCGACGAGGCCGAGCTGCATCTCTGGCTCGCCGGTGACAAGGACTGGGCGGGCCGGGCGGACCTGCTAGGGCACCCTGTCCGCAGCGGCGCGGAGAGCTTCCTCGCGGGGACGGCCAGCTGCCGGATCGAGGTCGACGCAGCTGACGACGTCGACGCGCTGCATGCCGAGCTGGCTGCGGCAGAGGTGCTGCACTACGCCGACCCGGGCGGTCCGTCGGATAGCGACTGGGGGACCCGCGAATTTTCCGCCAGCGACCTCGACGGAAACCTGCTGACGTTCTACAGCCGCCGGCTGCCGTCGGTGCGGTGACCCGCGGAAACCGGGGCTTGGCTTGTCAGCCGCATGCGTGGCGGCGGCCGGCCGACCCTGGGGGCAGCCAGGCCAGGCCGAGGCACACAGCGGTGATCGCGCAGCACCCCTAACGTGGCCGGGTGACCTCACTGCTGGCTGACGTCCGGCCGCTGCGTGAGTCGCCCGCTTACCGGCGCCTGATGGTGGGGCAGTTGCTGTCGCTGACCGGCAGCTTCATGACCCGGGTCGCCGTGGCGGTGCAGGTCTACGCCTTGACCGGCTCGTCGCTCGCCGTCGGACTGGTCGGCCTTGCAACCGCGTTACCCCTTCTCGTCCTCGGGCTGCTCGGCGGCAGTATCGCCGACGCGCTCGACCGTCGCCGGCTCGTCCTGGCGACCAGCGCCGCACTTGCTCTGCTCTCATTGGCTCTGGCAGGGCAGGCACTCGCGGGCCTCCGGCAGCTATGGCTGCTGTACCTGCTCGTGGCGCTGCAGTCGGCGCTGACCGCGGTGCAGGCCCCGGCCACCCGGACGTTTGCACCACGCCTGCTCGGACCCGACCGGCAGGCGGAAGTGCAGGCCTTGTACTCACTGTCGTTCCAGCTCGCCATGGTCGTCGGGCCGCTGCTCGCCGGTGTCCTCATCGCTGCCGCCGGCGTCGAGGCCACCTACGCCGTCGATGCGCTGAGCTTTCTCGCCGCGCTGTGGGCGGTCCGGCGGCTGCCACCGATGAAGCCGACCGGGGGCGGCACCCGCGCCGGCCTGCGTGCCGTAGCGGAAGGGCTGCGCTACGTGCGGCGGCAGAAGGTGCTCACCGGCGTCCTGCTCATCGACCTCGACGCAACTGTCATCGGCTTTCCCAAAGCCCTGTTCCCCGCGCTCGCAGTGACCCGGCTCGGCGGCGGGGCGCGCACCGTCGGCCTGCTCTACGCAGCGATTGCGGTCGGCGGAGTCGCCGCCTCGGTGCTGTCCGGCCCGCTCACCCGCCTGCGCCGGCAGGGGCGTCTGATGGTCCTCGCCGTAGCGGTCTGGTCGACCTGCTTCGCAGGCCTGGGCCTGGTGCGAGCCGTCTGGCCGGCCCTGCTGCTCCTTGCCCTCGCCGGCGCCGCGGACGTCGCGAACGGCCTCGTCCGCGGGACCCTGCTGCAGGTGCTGACGCCAGACCGCCTGCGCGGCCGGGTCAACAGCGTCGGCTTCGTCGTGGGTGCAGGAGGACCTTCGCTCGGTGATGTCGAGGCAGGTGGACTCGCCGCCCTCACCTCGCCCGCGGTGAGCGCCTTCGCCGGAGGGGTCGCGAGCCTGGTCGGCGTCGGCGCCCTCACCCTGGCCCTGCCTGCTGTGTGGAGGTACGACGCAGGCAGCGATGAGCAGCTGTCAGCAGGGGACGCCGGGCCTGGCGACACCGACTGACGCAGTCGCGCCGGGTCGAGTAATAACCGGCCGAGTGAAGGGACGAACCCTGTTTCGTCCTGCGCCAGCCCCGGCGAGCGCTCACACCAGCAGCTGCTGGCTCGCCAGCTCCCGGTAGAGCGGGCTGCTGTCGACCAGCTCGTCGTGCCGCCCAACGGCGACGACGCGCCCGTGCTCCATCACCACGATCTGGTCCGCATCGACAACAGTCGACAGCCGGTGCGCCACCACGAGCAGCGTCCGGTCACGGGCCACCGCATCCACGGCCCGCCGCAGCAGGGCCTCGTTGCGCGCGTCAAGGTTGCTCGTCGGCTCATCGAGCAGCAAGAGCGCAGGCGCGGCCAGCAGGGTGCGGGCGATGGCCAGCCGCTGCCGCTCCCCGCCCGACAGCAGGACTCCGCCGTCGCCGACCTCGGTCTCGAGCCCGTCCGGCGCACGCTCGACCAGCTCGCTCAAGCCGACTGCGTCGAGGACATCCTGCAGCTGCGACTCGGTGGCCCCGGGAGCGGCGAGGCGCAGGTTGTCGTGCAGCGAGCCCGCCAGCACCGGCGCCTCCTGCTCGACGTAGCCCAGCTGCCCGCGAAGGACGGCCCGCGGCAGGTCCCTCACATCGACCCCCCCGAGCCGCACGGCGCCCGACGTGACGTCGTAGAACCGCTCGACGAGTGCCAGGACCGTCGTCTTGCCGGCGCCGCTGGGCCCGACGAGCGCAGTCCGCGTGCCCCGGGCCACGCGAAACGACACGCCCTGCAGCACCGGGACCCGGTCGTCGTATGAGAAGCGGACGTCGTCGAGCTCCAGCAGCAGCGTGTTGCCGCCGGCGGGGAGCGCGGCGGTGCCGGTGTCCTGCTCAGCCGGCAGCGCGAGGACCTCCTCAACCCGCGACAGCGCACCGAGGCCGGTCTGCAGCGTCGTCCAAGCCTGCAGCGCCTGGCCGAGCGGGAGCACCAGCAGGAAGAGGTAGAGCACGAACGCCACCAAGTCCGCGACTGTGATCGCGCCGCGCGCGACGCGGGCGCCGCCGAGGCCGAGCACTAGCAGGAAGCTGCCCTGCACAGCCAACGAGCCGGCAGGCGCAACCGCCGCCTGGAGCCTTGCGGTCCGCAGGCCCGCGCTGTACGCAGCGGTGGCACTTGCCGTGACCGCAGCGGTCTCGCGGCTCTCGGCGCCGCTCGCACGGATGGTGCGGACCGCGGTCAGTGCTCGCTCGACCGCTGCTGTCATCGCGCCGACGCTTGCCTGCGCCTCGGCCGACAGTGCCCGCACGCGGCGCGACGCGGTGAGCACGAGCCCCAGGCCGGCCCCGACGGCAACCAGCGTGACGAGCAGCAGCACCGGGTCCAGCAGCGCCATCCCGACAGCTGCGCCGATGACGATGAGCACGCTGCTGGCAGCCTCCACCAGGCCGCTGGTGACGACCGCGCGTAGGAGGGTGGTGTCGGCACCGACGCGGGAAAGTAGGTCGCCCGTGCGGCGCCGGTCGTGCTCGGCAACCGGCAGGCGCAGCAGGTGGGCCGCCAGGCGAGTGCGGGTCCGCAGCACCACGCCCTCCGCGGTGCGCTGCAGCAGGTAGCGCTCGACGCCGCCGAGCAGCGCCGCACCAACCACGACGGCGAGCAGGAGCAGTACCGGCCGGCCGAGCGCGCCGCGCTCCTGTACCGCTCGAAGGACGCGTCGCACGAGCAGGGGCTGCAGCAGCGCCGCCGCCGAGCCGACCAGCGCCAACGCCGCCACTGCCAGCAGCGCGCCGCGGTGCTCGCGCAGGTAGGGAGAGAGTGCCCGCAGGCCAGGCGCGCCCGCGCTGCCTCCCCTCACTGCCTCACCGTATGACCGCTCTTGGCAGGAGTTGACTGTGACGCAGCGCGAGCTCGGGCTCGGCCTTCGGGCCAGCGCCCAGGTGCTCGACGGGCAGCAGGAGGCACACGAGCAGGGCGATCAGTGGTGGCGCTCGCTGAGCGCAGCAGCTCGGGGTAGCGAAGGCATACGCGCAGGCCAACAAGGCCGGCGCTTCGGCGGACATCGACAAGGTGCAGGCGATCACCCAGCGCCACCAGTCCTGTCGTCGACAGCGAGCTCGGCACCTCAGCGAGTAGAAGGCTGAGTCGAGCCGCGTCGACCCTGCCGGAGGCCGGGCACTGCGGTCACAATGGCATGACGCTTGGTTGGACGAAAGGGACATAGATCGACGAGGGAAGGCAAGCCCAAGCCGCTGAAGGCGGGAGCGTCATGCGATTGACGCCGGTGGGTCCCGACCAGGATCCCGGCAGCAACTCGCGCCGATTCAGCGTCACATAAATCACTGCTTGCAGAGTGGTTGCTCGTGCTAGCGGGTGGCTAAGATTCAAACAGCAGGCCGAGCGCGAGGGCCCGCTGCGGTCGGCGGTCATCCGTTCGGCCAAACCCCCGGACGGGGGCACATCTCGAATCCGCGGCGGCCATCTGCACCTGCCGCCCGCCATCCACGAAAGGCACACGCAACCATGGCTCAGTCCAAGACGAGCACCCAGACCGAGACCGTTACCGCCAGCGTCGACCTCGTTGTCGAGGAGGGCGACCGGGGCCTGAAGGGCCCGTCGGGGCCCGTCGGCCCCGCCGGCGAGCGCGGCGACAAGGGCACCAAGGGCCCGGTCGGACCGGCAGGCGAGCCGGGCGACGAGGGCGCCAAGGGACCGGCCGGCCCCGTTGGCCCCGCAGGTGAGCGCGGCGACAAGGGCCCCCTCGGGCCGCAGGGCGAGCAGGGCCCCGAGGGCCTGACCGGCCCTCAGGGTGAGAAGGGCCTGCCGGGCTCGACTGGTCGCCCCGGCGAGCAGGGCGAGCAGGGCACCAAGGGCCTGCGCGGCGAGCAGGGCCCCAAGGGCCAGGTCGGCGAGCAGGGTCCGCAGGGCGAGCAGGGCCTGGCTGGCGAGCAGGGCGCTCGCGGCCTGACGGGCGAGCGCGGGCTGCAGGGCGAGCAGGGCCAGCAGGGTCCGAAGGGCCTCGCCGGCGAGCAGGGCGTGAAGGGCGACAAGGGCGAGAAGGGCGCTGTCGGCCCCATCGGCGAGCAGGGTCTGCAGGGCGAGCAGGGCCTGGCCGGCGCGCAGGGCCAGCGCGGCGTCATCGGCGAGACCGGCGAGCAGGGGCCTCAGGGTCTGCAGGGCGAGCAGGGCGAGCAGGGCGAGGTCGGCGAGCAGGGCGTCCCGGGGCCGCAGGGCGTGCAGGGTCCCCAGGGCCAGGCCGGCTCCACCGGACCGGTCGGTCTGCCGGGTGTGCAGGGCGCGCAGGGCCCGACCGGCCCCGCGTGGCTCTACCAGCCGAGCCCGGCCGAGCTTGCCGCCAAGGTGCGGGAGGTCGCCCTCGAGGTGTCGCCTCGTACCGTTCTCGACCCCCGCGAGGCAGCTCGCTACGTCGCGGCGCTGACCTCCGCGCTGGTGAAGCTGCAGGGCGGACTGTTCCTGCGGGCCATCGTCACCGCCGAGAGCACTCCGGAGACCCCGGCTGTCGACATGTCGAACGTGCGCTCCATCGCGTAGGGACCTGCCGGCCTAGTAGGCGGCAGTAGCACGTAGCAGTTGCAGTAGCACGGGCCCCGGCCTCCTGGTCGGGGCCCGTGGCATGTCCGAACCAGGCGGCCGAGGCTTCTTCTCGTCGTAACACGACGCGAGCCCGGCCGTAACAGAGCGCCGGTTCAGTGAGCCATGACCCGCTCGGCGCGAGCGGGGCGTGCCTAGGGTTCCGCCAGCCGCCGGCTGGGCTGGTCCGAGAGGCGCAGGCGGACCGCGTGGCGGCCCGTCCCACGGCGGGACAAAAGCCCGGGAGACAGTCGCCTGACGCACGTCAGGCCGATCCCACAAGGGGCAAGCCACGATGGACGAGCCACAGGACGGACCGTTGGGGCTGGGCCACCAGCCCACCCACACGCACGATCGGAGCAGCGAGCACCACCCGGTGCTGCACGAGCACTACGGCCCCGAGGCCCGCTATGCGGTCGGCGCCGAGGCCACGCTGCCCACGACCAAGCACCAGGAGGAGATCCGCCGTGGGCTCGAGCTCGGCCTGCAGGGCGCGGACTCGATCAACGACAAGACCATCCCCACCTTCTCCCGGGGAGAGCTGCCGCACTTCGCGGGCATCAACACCTTCCTCAAGGCCCCCTATCTCGAGGACGTGCGGCAGGTCGGCAACTACGACGTGGCCGTGCTCGGAGCGCCCTACGACGGCGGGACGACCTACCGCTCGGGCACCCGGTTCGGCCCCCAAGGCATCCGCAAGATCAGCGCCTTGTACGGGCCTTACTCCTTCGAGCTCGGAGTCGACCTGCGCGAATCGATCAGCATGGTCGACCTGGGCGACATCTTCACCATCCCCGCCAACATCGAGAAGACGTTCGACCAGATCTCCAAGGCTGTGGGGCACGTGTACGCCTCCGGCGCCTTCCCGGTCGTGCTCGGCGGCGACCACTCCATCGGCTACCCGACGACCCGCGGGGTCGCGGACGAGATGGGGGGCAAGAAGCTCGGGATCATCCACTTCGACAGGCACGTGGACACGCAGGAGACCGACCTCGACGAGCGGATGCACACGACGCCGTGGTTCCACGCGACGAACCTGCCGAACGTGCCAGCCAAGAACCTCGTGCAGATCGGGATCGGCGGCTGGCAGGCGCCGCGGCCAGGTGTGGCCGTCGGGCGCGAGCGCGAGACCACTGTCCTCACCGTCACCGACTGCGTCGAGATGGGCATCGAGGCGGCGGCGGCCAGGGCTCTCGAGGTCGCGTGGGACGGCACCGACGCGGTCTGGCTGTCGTTCGACGTCGACTGCCTCGACGCCGCCTTCGTGCCCGGTACCGGCTGGCCCGAGCCCGGCGGCTTCCTGCCCCGCGAGGTCCTGAAGTTCATCCAGCTTGTCGCGGAGCGTCCGCTCGCTGGCATCGAGGTCGTTGAGTGCTCGCCGCCGTATGACAACGCCGAGATCACGGCGCTGATCTCCACCCGCGTCATCTGCGACACCCTCGGCTGCCTCGTGCGGGCCGGCCACCTGCCCCGCCGCTCCACCCCGAGCGGTCCCTGACCCGCTTCGCCCCCCAGCTGAGAGGCCCGCATGACAGCCACGACGTTCGACGCCGGCCGGCACGTCTCACCGCACCTGGTCGACACGCATGACCTCACCTCGCTGGGCTATCCCCAGGAGCTGCACCGCAAGCTGGGGCCTTTCGCGTCGTTCGCTGCCGGGTTCTCCTTCGTCAGCATCCTCACGACTGTGTTCCAGCTCTTCGCCTTCGGCTACTCCTTCGGGGGACCGGCGTTCGTCTGGACCTGGCCTATCGTCTTCGTCGGCCAGCTGTGCGTCGCGCTGGTCTTCGCCGAGCTCGCCGCCGAGTACCCACTGGCGGGCTGCATCTTCCAATGGTCGCGGCGGCTGGGTGGCGCGCTCGTGGGCTGGTTCGCCGGCTGGTTCATGCTGATCGGCTACATCGTCAGCGTGGGCGCCATCGCCATCGCCCTGCAGAGCGTGCTGCCCGAGGTGTGGTCGGGCTTCCAGCTGTTCGGCGGCGAATCCTCGCTGTCCTCGACGTCCGGCGCCACCAACGCGATCATCCTCGGCACGATCCTGATCGCCATCGCGACCGTGATCAGCGCGATCGGCGTCCAGGTCATGGCGAAGATCAACGCCATCGGAATCACCTGCGAGATCGTCGGCGTCGTCGCGCTGATCATCCTGCTGTTCGTGCATACCAAGCGGGGGCCGTCCGTAGTCACCGACACCGGAGGCACGGCGGGCTCGGGCAGCTACCTGTGGCCGCTGCTCGCCTCCTCGCTCATGGCCGCCTACGTGATGTACGGGTTCGACAGCGCCGCCGAGCTCTCGGAGGAGACGCGCGACCCGCGGCGCACCACACCGCCCGCGATCGTGCGCGCCTTGGTGGTGTCCGGGGATCGGTGGGGCGCTGCTGCTCATGGCGGCGCTGATGTCGGCGCCCGACCTGCGCAGCGGCCGGATGGGCACGGAGGGGATGTCCTACATCGTCACCTCGACCCTGGGCAACGCGCTGGGCAAGGTGCTCCTCGTCGACGTGGCCATCGCCGTGATCAGCGCCTGCCTAGCGATCCAGAACTCAGCGTCGCGGGTCATGTTCTCGATGGCGCGCGAGGGCGTGCTGCCGGGGTCAAAGTTCCTCAACGGGTCGGCCGGCCGACCGGCACCCCCATCGTCACCGGTGTGGCTGTGAGCGCCCTGGCCGCCGCCGTGCTGCTCGTCAACCTCGGCCAGTCGCAGGTCTTCACAGCGGTGACCAGCGTCGCCGTTGTCGTGGTCTACCTGGCCTACCTGTTCGTGACCATCCCGATGCTGCTGCGCAAGCTGCGGGACCGCACGCTGCCCCGGGGGCAGGGGCTGCGCAGCGGCGAGCCGGCAGCGGCCCGCGGCCACTTCTCCCTCGGGCGCGCCGGGCTGCCCATCACCTTGCTGGCCGTGCTGTTCGGGCTGTTCATGACGGCCAACGTGGCGTGGCCCCGCGCAGCGGTCTACGACCCGGCCGGCGGCCACTGGTACCTGCAGTACTTCTCGCTGCTGTTCCTCGCGGGTGCGCTGCTGCTCGGCGGCCTGGCGTACCGCGTTACCGTCACGTCCCCGGCCGCGCGCTCGACCTCAACTAGCCGCGACCTGTCAAGAGGGAGGACCTGGTGCGGCTCACCCCGCACGAGCAGGAGCGCCTGCTCGTCCACGTCGCCGCCGGGCTGGCCCGTGAGCGCCGGGCCAGAGGGCTTCGGCTGAACTACCCGGAGGCGACGGCGCTGCTGACCTCGTACGTGCTCGAGGGCGCACGCGACGGGCGCAGCGTCGCCGAGCTGATGGAGGCCGGCCGCACCGTGCTGACCCGTGAGGACGTGATGGAGGGGGTGCCGGAGATGCTGCCCGACGTGCAGGTCGAAGCCACCTTCCCCGACGGCACCAAGCTGGTCACCGTGCACCAGCCGATCCCGTGACGAGCCCGCTGGTGCCGGGCGAGCTCCTGCTCGCCGACGACCCGGTCGAGGTGAATGCCGGTAGACCCGTGACGCACCTGCTCGTGCGCAACACCGGTGATCGGCCCGTGCAGGTCGGCTCGCACTTCCACCTGGCTGACGTCAACGACGCGCTGGAGTTCGACCGCGCGGCGGCTCGCGGGCTCCGGCTCGACGTGCCCTCCGGCACCGCCGTCCGGTTCGAGCCGGGTGTGGAGGCCGAGGTGGCCGCCGTTCCCCTCGGCGGCGAGCGGATCGTGCCAGGGCTGCGCGTCCCGGCCGCTGGAGAGCTGGGCCCGGCATGATCAAGTTGCCCCGGTGAGCCGGCACCTGGACCGTGAGCGGTACGCCGACCTGTACGGCCCGACCACCGGCGACCGGGTACGCCTCGCCGACACCGACCTGCTGATCGAGGTCGAGCAGGACCTGTCGAGGGGCGATGCCGCCACCGGCGCCGGCGACGAGGCGGTGTTCGGCGGGGGCAAGACCATCCGCGAGTCGATGGGCCAGTCGCGGGCGACCCGCGCCGAGGGTGCCCCCGACCTCGTCATCACCGGTGCGCTCGTGCTCGACCACTGGGGGGTGGTCAAGGCCGACGTCGGCGTCCGCGAGGGTCGCATCGTCGCGCTCGGCAAGGCCGGCAACCCCGACACCATGCCCGGGGTGACGCCGGGTCTGGTCATCGGGCCGTCGACGGAGATCCTCGCCGGCAACGGGCGCATCCTCACCGCCGGCGCGGTCGACTGCCACGTGCACCTGATCAGCCCCCAGCAGGTACCGGAAGCGCTCGGCAGTGGGGTGACCACGCTGATCGGCGGCGGTACCGGCCCGGCCGAGGGCACCAAGGCCACGACAGTCACCCCCGGGGCATGGCACATGGCGCGGATGCTCGAGGCGACGGACGGGCTGCCGGTCAACACGGTGCTGCTCGGCAAGGGCAACACCGTCAGCCACGAGGCGATGTGGGAGCAGCTGCGCGCCGGGGCCGCAGGCTTCAAGCTGCACGAGGACTGGGGCTCGACGCCGGCCGCGATCGACGCCTGCCTCACCGTGGCGGATGCCGCAGGGGTGCAGGTCGCGCTGCACTCGGACACCCTCAACGAGGCTGGCTACGTCCAGTCGACGATCGGCGCCATCGCCGGGCGGGCGATCCACGCGTACCACACCGAGGGCGCCGGCGGCGGCCACGCGCCGGACATCATCACGGTCGCGGGGCAGCCCAACGTGCTGCCGTCCTCCACCAACCCCACCCGGCCGCACACGGTCAACACGCTCGACGAGCACCTCGACATGCTGATGGTCTGCCACCACCTCAACCCACGGGTGGCCGAGGACCTGGCCTTTGCCGAGAGCCGCATCCGGCCCTCGACGATCGCAGCCGAGGACGTGCTGCACGACCTCGGTGCCATCTCGATGATCGGGTCCGACAGCCAGGCGATGGGCCGCGTCGGCGAGGTCGTCATCCGCACCTGGCAGACCGCCCACGTCATGAAGCGCCGGCGCGGGGCGCTGGCCGGCGACGGCGCGGCCGACAACCAGCGGGCCCGCCGGTACGTCGCGAAGTACACGATCTGCCCCGCTGTCGCGCACGGGCTCGACGCCGAACTCGGCTCGGTCGAGCCGGGGAAGCTGGCCGACCTGGTGCTGTGGGAGCCGGCGTTCTTCGGGGTGCGTCCGCACGTCGTGCTCAAGGGCGGGCTGGTCGCCTGGGGGGCGATGGGCGACGCCAACGCCTCCATCCCCACCCCGCAGCCGGTGCTGTCGCGTCCGATGTGGGGTGCGTTCCCGCGGGCTGCCGCTGCCACCTCGCTCGCGTTCGTGGCCCCCGCCGCCCTCGAGGGCGAGCGCCCGCTCGACCGGCTCGGGCTCGGCAAGCGACTGGTGCCCGTGCTCGATGTGCGTCGCCGGGGCAAGGCGGACATGCCCCAGAACGCCGCAACTCCCGACATCCGCGTCGACCCGGACACCTACACGGTCACTGTCGACGGCGAGGTCATCGAGCCCGACCCCGTGCGCGAGCTGCCCATGGCCCAGCGCTACTTCCTGTTCTGATGCCCGCGCCCGCTTCCGCTTCCCCGCCCGCCTCCGCGCTGCTCCTGCTGCTGGCGGACAGCCGCCTGCCCGTCGGCGGCCACGCGCACTCCGGCGGGATCGAGGCAGCGGTCGCGGCGGGGCTGGTGGACGACGAGCCCTCGCTGGAGCGCTTCTGCGCCAGCCGGCTCGCGACCTCCGGGCTGGTGACCGCGGCTCTGGCAGCCGCGGCGTGCCGTGTCGCGTCCGCGGCGGATGGCCTTGTCGCGGAGCGCGGCAGCCAGCTGGCCGAGCTGGATGCCGAGGCCGACGCCAGGACCGCCTCCCCCGCCCTGCGGACGGCCAGCCGCGCGCAGGGCCGCGCGCTGCTGCGGGCGGCGCGGGCCCTCGTCGACGAGCCGCTGCCGCTGGCGCGGGCCGACCCGCACCAGCCCGTCGCGCTGGGCATGACCGCCGGCATGCTCGGGATGGCCGGTGCCGAGATCGCGCTGGTGGTGGCGTCGGCGGCAGTCTCAGGACCGGCGTCGGCGGCGCTGCGACTGCTGGGGCTCGACCCGGTAGGGGTGATGCGGATGCAGGCAGGCCTCGCGGAAGCCATCGATGCGGTGGCACGCCGGGCCGACAGCCTCGCGGGCCAGGCAGCGCGACACGGACCGGCCGCGCTGCCGGCCGCCGCCGCTCCGGTGCTCGACCTGCTTGCCGAACGCCACGCCGCGCGGTCCGTGCGACTCTTCGCCTCCTGACCAGACCCGGCTCACTTGCGCACCCCCGACCCTGGAGGAACCGTGCACCTGCACCCCACCCTGATCGACGCGCTCAGCACCGACCAGACCGGACCGGGCGGATCGAGCGGTGCAGGTGGCACCCTGCCGACGGGCCGGGCCCTGCGTGTCGGCGTCGGCGGCCCCGTGGGCTCCGGCAAGACGGCGCTCGTAGCGTCACTGTGCCGACGCTTCGCGGGCGCCATCCGGATGGCCGTCGTGACCAACGACATCTACACCACCGAGGACGCCGACTTCCTCGTCCGTGCCGGGGTGCTCGCACCCGAGCGCATCCGTGCGGTGGAGACGGGCTGCTGCCCGCACACCGCAATCCGGGACGACATCGCGGCCAACCTCGATGCCGTCGACGACCTCGAGACTGCCTTGGGCCCACTGGACCTCGTGCTGGTCGAGAGCGGCGGTGACAACCTCACGGCGACGTTCAGCCGCGGGCTCGTCGACCGGCAGATCTTCGTGATCGACGTTGCCGGGGGGGACAAGGTGCCGCGCAAGGGCGGGCCGGGGGTGAGCACGAGCGATCTGCTGGTGATCAACAAGACCGACCTCGCCCCGCTGGTGGGGGCGGACCTGGCGGTGATGGACCGCGATGCCCGGGCCGCCCGCGGCGACCGCCCGGTCGCCTTCCTCTCGCTGGTCGAGCAGCCGGATGCGGGGCCGGTTGCGGCCTGGCTCACCGGGCTGCTCGACGCCTCCCGGCATGGTCGCGCGACGATCACCGAATGAGCAGCGAATGACCGCCGTCCTCCAGGCTCGACCCACGGTCGCCGGTTCGAGCGCCGTCGATGCGCACGCCGCAGTCGCCGTCGATGATGCCGGTCGGCTGGTGACGCTGCGCAGCTGCGGGCCGCTGCAGCTGCGTCCTGGCCGCGCCGGCTCCCCGATGGTCCGGCTGGCTACCGGTACCGGTGGGCCCTTGCTCGGCGACAGCTGGTGCCTGGACCTGGACGTGGGCCGCGGCGCGTGCCTGGTGCTGCGGGCGGTAGCGGCGTCAGTCGCGCTGCCTGGCAGGGAGACGGCCAGCGCCACCTACTCACAATTCGCTATCCACGCCCGGGTCGCGAGCGGCGGGTGGCTTGACGTCGACCTCGGCCCGACTGTCGCAGCCGATGGTGCCGTCCACCACCAGGAGCTGACTCTGGACGTCGAGGCTGGTGGCGGTGCCCGCTGGCGCGAGGAGCTCGTCCTTGGCCGGCATGGCGAGCGCGGTGGGGTGCTCAAGACCCGGATGGACGTCCGGGTGGACGGCCATCCGCTGCTACGGCACCGGCTGCTGCTCGACCCGGACAACATCGCGGGGGCCGCGGCGACGACAGCCGGGGCCCGCGTGCTACCCAGCGAGCTGCTGGTCGGGGGCGCCGCAGCACGAGGCGGGGGGTACGAGGTTGCCCTGCACCCAACCGCGCCCGCCGTGCGGCTGCCGCTGGCTGGTCCGGGCTGGCTTGCCACGTCGCTGGCGAACGACGTACCCACGGCACGACGCTGGATGGCAACCGTGCTGCCCGGACCCGCCGGCTAGGACGGCCGGCGGCTGCGCGTCAGGGGTGCTGCTCGCCGAGGATTGGTCCGCCCGTTGCCGGGCCGTCGGTGGTCGGCGTGACCGCAGTCGCACCAGGCTTGCCGCCGGTCTTCGGCTCGATCACGGGGTCGGTAGTGACAGTCGTGACCACCGTGTCGGTGGCGGCGACCTCGGTGGCCGGGGGCACGACAGTCAGGCTCGTCGTGTCGGGGGCCGGGGGCGGGGTGGGCTGGACGGAGCGCCGCTTGGCCAGCACGCCGGCCGCGATCGCCAGCAGGGCAGGCACCAGGAGGGCGGCCACGAGCTTGCGCTGCTGCTCGCGCCGCGCCTGCGCGCGCTGCAGTTCGGCTGCCTGGCGCGCCCGGCGGCTGACCTTCTGCACGGCAGGGGCGTTGACAGCGGCCCACAGCATCTGCTTGCCCGAGTCGCGGGCTGCGTCGCGGGCCTGAGCGACCTCTCCCTGTGCCGTCTTCAGCGCGTACTCCCCGCGGGCCCGGGCGGCCTCCGTCGCCTTATGGCTGGTGTTGCGCGTCAGCTCGGTCGTGGCCTGCGCCTGGGCCTTCGCCTGGCGCACCGCAGCCTCGCGAGCGGCGTGAGCCCTGCTCGTGGCGGCGTTTCGGGCGGCCGTGCGCGCGGCAGCAGCCCGGGCGGCAGCGGCTCGGGTAGCCCGGCGTCCGGTGCCGGCAGCCGCCACGGTGGCGTCAGTGGCGGCATGTGCGCCGTCGGAGAGGGCGCCTGCCGCGGTCGCAGCACCGGTGCCCGCGGCATCCAGTACCGCGGCGAACCCATCGGTCGCCTGAGCGGTAGCTGTGCCGGCCACGACGTCGCCAGCGGCGGCTCCGACCGCATCCATCGCCGCGCCGACGACAGCGTCGGTGGCGTTGTCGACGACGGCCGAGGTCGCCTTGTCGACCACAGCCGGCGTGGCGTTGTCGACCACGGTCGTGGTGGCGTTGTCGACCACAGCGCGCATGGCACTCTCGATCACCGCATCGACAATGCCGTCAAAGGTGGCGTCAGGCGTGTCTGTCGACCCGTCACTGGACAGGCCTGCCTCCTGCAGCAGGACGGTGCCCTCGTCCGTCGCACCGAGCTGGCCGGGCTCGGTTAGCTCGACGACCGCCCGAGACTTCTTACGTGTCCTGCGTGCCACGGTTCCTCCTGTGAGACTGAATTGGATCGCTCTGCCCGGCCGGCTGCAGCAGCGCGGAGCAGCGGTGGCTGGGGCCACCTCGTCACCTGTCCACTGCCCCCGCTTCCCGCTCCCGACACCGGATGGCGCGCGAGGACCGGAAGCTCGGTGTGGCGCGTGCGCGAAACGCCACGTGGCCCCGTCCGACATGGTTCAGTAAAGGAAGGACCGAGCAGCCGGGCACGCGTGCCTGCCTCAGCCCGGCCGAGAAGGAGACGCTGCATGACTGACACCCTTTACGCGACGGTTCGGGCCGTTCCGACGGCCCGGTCGACCACGCGAGGGGCCCGCCGTCGTTTGACCCTCCCGCCCCGCCGGCAGTGGGAGCCCTGGCGTGACTGGGCTGTCATCACCGGGGTCAACCACCTGATGCTGCTGACCGTCGCCCTGCTGCACCCACACGGGTGGGTCCTCGTGCTCGCTGCGCTGCCGGTCGCCGTCGGGTTCACCACCGGCACGCTCACCGTGCTGCACGACGCCGGGCACCGGATGTTCTCCAGCCGGGAGTGGCCCAACGTCCTCGCTGTGCAGACCTCGACGCCTGCGGGCCTGTGGGTCAGCCATTGGACGCTGAAGCACCGGGTGCACCACAAGCTGTCGCAGGTCTATCCGTACGACGAGGCGACCCGCTCGTCGAGCATGGTCCGGCTGCACCCGGGCGCCGCCCGCAACCGCTGGCAGCGCGCGCAGCACTTCTATGTGTGGCCGCTCTACGGGCTGGCCTGGGCCGGCGAGCTGCGCAGCCAGCTGCGCTACCTGCGAACCGGCGAGGTCACGGGCGCCGAGACGCCCCCGGGCCGCGCGCGCGCCGCCTCCTTCGTGGCGGAGAAGGCGCTGTGCCTGCTCGTCCTCGCCCCCTACGCCTGGCTGCTTGGCATCGGCTCGATGGCGCTGCTGCTGCTCGTCGTCGAGATTGTCGCGAGCCTGCTCGCTGCGATCGTGCTGGTGGTGGGCCACATCAACGAGGGCATGACGCCGACCTCCGAGCCTCCCGGCCGAGCCTGGGCCGCGCACCTGCTGCGCACCACTGCCTCGTTCAGCACCGACAGCAGGCTGATGGGCTGGCTGACCGGTGGGATGACCTACCACCTCGCCCATCACCTGCGCCCCGTGGCGGTCCGATCTGAGCTGCCGAGGCTGCACGGGACCGTGGTCCGTGACCTCGCAGTGACGACCGGCCTGCCCCTGCTGGAGTACCGGACGCTGCCGCAGGCCCTCGCGGGGCACTGGCGGCGCCTGCGTGAGCTGGGGCGGCCGGACGTCCCGGTACTGCCCTCGGCTGCCGAGCGCGTCGGCGCCAGCGTCGGGTACGCCGACGAGCCGGCGGCTTGACCGGTCTGACAGTCCTCGTCGCCCTTGCCGCGGCTGTTGCCTTCGGCTGGTCGACTGCCGCGATGCACTACGACGCGTCGACAGCGCCCGCGAGCATCGGCGGCCCAGTCGCGCTGATCCGGCATCTAGTGGTCCAATGGCGCTGGCTCACCGGGATGGCCGCCAGCCTGCTGGGGCTCGGGCTTCACGGCGTCGCGCTTCGCCTCGGCTCACTCGCCGTCGTCCAGCCCCTCGTCGTCAGCGGGCTGGTCTTCTCGCTGTTCTTCCGCGCCGCGCTTGACCGGCGCTGGCCCTCCCGGTCGGTCATCGGGTGGGCCTGCGTGACCGCTGGCGGGCTGGCCGTTTTCCTCGTCGCGGCACGCTCCGCGACGGGCTCCGCTGCGCCGGACGGGACCGCCGCCGCCGTGGTCCTCGGGGTAGGGGCGGCAGCTGCCTGCACGTGCTGGTGGGTGGCAGGGCGCGTCGGCGCCGTGTCGGCGGGGCTGCTGCTCGGGGCGGGGGCGGGCATCAACTTCGGACTCACCGCCGGCGCGCTGAAGGCGACGAGCGCGTCGCACGGCATCGGCGCCGCGCTGACCAGCTGGCCGCTCTACGCCCTGCTCGTGCTGGGGGTGAGCGGCTTTCTCGCCAACCAGATCGCCTACCGCCGGGCCCCGCTCGCCAGCTCGTTGCCGATCCTCAACGTCGCCAACCCGCTGGTGGCGCTGACGTTCGGGGTGGTCGCTTTCCAGGAGCGTCCGGCGCGGCAGCTGGGGGCCTACCTGCTGGAGGCAGCTTGCCTCACCACCGTGCTCGCCGGGGTGTACTTCCTCGCCCGGCACGACGAGGCCTCGTTGCCGGACCCGATGCCGACCGTTGCCGACCCCGAGCCGGAGCTCGTAGCTGCCGGACCCCGCTGATCAGTGGCCCTGCCCACAAACCACCGCCGGCTACTCGCTGCCGCGGGCAGCTGTCGCCAGCTCGGAGATGCGGTCTGCCGCCGTCTCCTCGGCGACCGGCCACCGGCGCATCGGCTGCGACGCGGTCGCCTTCGCCAGGGCTGTGAGCTCCTCCGGGGACCGGGCCCACGGCGCCATCCCCGAGCGCTCCAGGGAGCGGGCGTTGGCCTTCCCGTGCCCCGGCAGGGACGCAAAGGTGATGGCCGGCACCCCGGCGACCAGGCTCTCGGTCAGCGACAGGCCACCGGCGTTGTGGACGACGAGGTCCGAGCCGGCCACGAGCGAGGGCACGTCGTCGCGCCAGCCCAGCACGACCGCCCCCGGAATGTCCTGCAGGCTGCGGCGCAGCTTCTCGTTCTGGCCGCACAGCACGAGGGGCAGCATCCCGGCGCCCTTCAGCGCGGACAACGCCTCGCGCACGTTGCCGACCCCCAGCGATCCGAGCACCATCAGTGCGACTCGGGTGTCAGGGCCGATGCCGAGCGAGCGCTCGAGGTGCGTCCGCGCCGCGGCCCGGTCAGTGATCCGGAACGCCCGCGCCACCAGGGGCCCGGCCGGCTCCACCGGGATGCCGTACGTCGCCTCGGTCTCGGCGGCGGTGGCGTGGCTGGCAGCCAGGTGCAGGTCGACATCGGGGTGGACCCAGAGGTAGTTCGGTGCCGGATCCGTCAGGTAGGTGACGACGGGGACCGCCAGCGCGCAGTCGCGCCGCAGTCGGCCCAGTGCCCGGCTCGCCGGTGGGTAGGTCGCGACCACCAAGTCGGCGCCGTCGACTGCCGAGAGCAGCCACGTGTTGGCCGTGCTGCACACGCGATCAGCGATCCGCTGGAACACGCGCGAGTGCTCGACCAGCCAGCAGGTCAGCTCGTAGGCCCACGGCGCGACCTTGACCGTCAGGACGTAGGCGCTGCTGAGCATGATCCGGACGGCCAGCGGGAACCCGTCGAGCAGGTCGAGGATGGAGACGACGTGGCCGCGCTCGCGCAGCCGGTCGGCCAGCTCCCGCGCGACCCCGTCGTGGCCGGCGCCGACGCTGCCGGAGACGATCACTACCCTCCCCCGGGTGGCGCGAGCCTTCGAGGGATGCACCATCGGTGCGGCGGAGTCGTCGACTGCTGTCACAGCGTGCACCAGCGAACCCCCACGGTGGGCGACCTCCTGCATCGGGGTGGCACGCCTGCACGGTGCCCGGTTCCTGAAGGGACACTAGCCGCCGCCCTGCCCTCAGCGGGGGTCTTCCGGAGCCGACACGCAGCAGATGACCCGACGCCGCGCTGCGCGCGCACAGAGGGGAGGCTCGCAGCAGGCTGGATGCCTCGAGTCGTACGGTCAGGTCAGTGGTGCAGGTCTCAGCCGCAGGGGTAGGCGGCCACGTGACAGGCGGCCCATGACAGGCAGGCGTCAGCAGCCCGCCCTGACGAAGGAGCTGGACATGCGCGTCCTGATGATCGCTGGGCCCGGGGCCGGCAAGGGCACCCAGGGCGAGCGCATCGCCGAGCACTTCGGCGTCCCCCACATCGCCACCGGGGACCTGCTGCGTGACAACGTCTCGCGGGGGACCGACCTCGGGAAGCAGGTAGAGCAGTTCCTCGACAAAGGCGAGCTGGTTCCCGACCAGGTCGTGCTCGACATGGTGCGCGAAGCCCTCGGGGCGGCCAAGAAGGACTCCGGCGGTTTCGTGCTCGACGGCGTGCCCCGGACCATGCAGCAGGCCCGTGCTCTCTACCAGGTCGGCATCGAGCTCGGGATTACAGCCGATGTCGCGCTGCACCTGCAGGTAGCGGAAGACGAGCTGATCCGGCGGTTGCTTGCCCGCGCGGAGCAGGAGGCGCGCGCCGACGACACCGAGGACGTCATCCGGCACCGGCTGGCGCTCTACCGGGAGGTCACCGAACCGATCCTTGGCTGGTACAACAGCCGCGGGATCCTGGTGTCGGTCGGGGGCGAGCGGCCGGTCGACGACCTGACCCGCGAGATCCTGACCGCCCTGGAGATGCTGCGCTCCGTCGTCGATGCGGCACCAGAGGGCGAGCGCCAGTCGGTCGACCTCACCGGGCTCGACGCCGCCTTCCACGCCGCGCCGCAGGGGTCGTCGAGCGGCTAGGTGCCGTGACCGCTAGGACTTGGCCTCGGGCGAGCCGACCACCAGCCGGCGGTGCAGCTCACTGGTCAGCGTGTGGATCGCGCGGGTCAGGTCGGTGTTGGTCTTGAGCTCGAGTTCCTGCTCGTTGAAGTCGTGGTCGGCCTTCGCCTGCTGCAGGGCGGCGGCGCGGTTCTGCCCGATCATGACGAAGGTCGACAGGAAGATCGCCTCCAGCGAGACGATGAGGGTCAGCTTGGGCCAGGGGTCGGCCTCGAAGAACAGCATCCAGACGGCGAACAGCAGGGCGTGGACGTAGACGAAGGCCATCGACCCGGCGACAGCCGTGATGGCATCGGCCACCCGCAGCTGCAGGCTGGCAGCACGTTGGGCCTGCAGGCGGGCGACGGCCGGGTGTCGACTCCGAGGTGCTTGCTCGGTCACCGGTGCAGCCACCGTCAGGCCTCGAGCTCGGCGCGCTTGCGCAGCAGCGGCAGGACGTCGTCGGCAAACTGCTCCAGGAAGCGCCCCTGGTCGCCGCCCGGGCCATGCATGACCAGGTCCTGGAACCCCAGGTTGAGGTAGGGGGTGATGGCGTCGACGACCTGCTCGGGGTCGTCGGAGACGATGAAGCGCGTGTAGGCCTTGTCGGCGTTCTCGTCCGCGACGCGCTGCATCTCCAGCGGGTCCTCGATACCTGTCTTCTGCTCGGAGGTCAGGGCGAGCGCGGCCCACCACCGGCACGCCTCGTACGCACGGTCGAGGTCCCTGTCGTAGGAAACCTTGATCTCGATCATGCGACGGATGTCGCTGGGCTCCCGGCCGGCCGCCCGTGCGCCTTCCTCCACCTTGCCGGTGAGGGTCGTGTACAGCTCCGGGTCCTTACCGCTGGTGCAGATAAAACCGTCACCGGCGGTGCCGGCAAGCTTGGCGGCGAGTGGCCCGGAGGCGGCGACGAAGATCGGCACCGGCTGCTCCGGTCGGTCGTAGATGGTGGCCTTGGACGTCCGGTAGTACTCGCCGTCGAAGTCCACGCGCTCCTCGGTCCACAGCCGGCGCATCAAGGTGATGGCCTCGGCCAGGCGCAGCCGGCGCTCCTTGGGCCCGGGGAACTCGCCCCCCGTGGCCGGCGTCTCGTTCATCGCCTCACCCGAGCCAACACCCAGGAACACGCGCCCGGGGCTGAGCACCCCCAGGGTGGCAAACGCCTGCGCCACCACAGCCGGCTGGTAGCGCAGGGTCGGCGTCAGCACGCTCGTCCCCAGGGTGGCCTGGTGCGTCGCCTGCCCGAGGGCACCGAGCCAGGTCAGCGCGGAGGGGCCGTGCCCCCCGTCGTGCCGCCAGGGTTGGAAGTGGTCGGACACCGCGACGATGTCGAACCCCCGGCTCTCCGCCTCCACCGAGAACTCCAGCAGCTCACGGGGGCCGAACTGCTCCGCCGAGGCCTTGTAGCCGATCCTGACCGTCATGAGGGACGTCCTTCACTCTGCTCGGGCGGCCACCAGGGCCTCCTCGACAGCCTGGCACACGCCGGACCGCAACCCCGCCCTTCGAGGCACCGCGCCCGTCCCCCTACCGTGCCGCAGCCGGTTCACTTCCAGGCAGCCGCCTGCTTGCCCACCAGGTCGACGAGGTCGCCGTAAGCGTTGCTGACATCGAGCAGGTGCAGCCCCCAGGTCGGCCCGAGCACCTGCTTGGTTGCTGCCTGGTCGTATGCGGAGCCTGCGGTCGCGTCGACCTGCAGCCAGGAGGCGCCACCGGTGTTCCGGCACTCGGCTTGCAGCCCGGTAAAGGTCACGAAGCCCGTCGGCAGGTTGGGCAACGAACTCAGCGGAGTCGCGGTCAGATGGCCGCCCATCGTACGAGTCGGGAGGTAGGGCTTCAGCGGGGCGCGCCCGCCTGCCAACGCGGCGGGGTTCACGCACAGCACCTGCATCCCCGCCGTGGTCTGGCCCGGGTTGAGGTTGCGGGCGTTGGTGGTCCGCCCAAACAGGGAGTTGACCGGCGGCGGCTGGTTGAAGGAGCTGTACGCGACGACGCATCCGGTCTGGGCCTCATGCCGGCAGGCCGGGATGGTGGTGAACGCGCCGCCGACGTCCTTGCCCTGCGGCACCAGCACGTTGCCGCCGATGGCGAGGGCTGAGACGAGCCGGGACCGCTCGGCCGGGTTCTTGTCGATCTCCTTTCGGACCAGCCGGGTGACCTGGCCGGCTCCCTGGCTGTGGCCGATGAGCACGACGCCGCGACCCTTGTTGTCACGGTTGAGATAGTCGTGCCAGGCCGAGTCGACGTCACCGGCGGCGAGTACCTGCGCCTTGGGGTCGGCGAACCCGCCGGAGGTGATCGAGCGCAGCGTCAGCTGGCGGTAGACGGGGACGAACAGGCGGCAGACCGACGCGAAGCGGGCGGCCTGCGCCCGAGCGACGGCGACAGCGGCTGGCTCGGGCGCCAACGGTGCGTTCACCGCGGCCGCCTCCGACAGGGTGGGATAGACGTAGAAGCAGTCAATCTTCGGGGCCGCCGCCGGACGGAACACCTCCACCGAGGTCTGGCCGCCCGCCCCCGCGACAGTCGCATCGAGCCCGCCCTCGCAGGGGTTCTTCGCCATACCGGGCCGGCACAGCCAGACCGTTGGATGCGCGACAGGCAGCATCGAACCGACCGCGGCGGACGGAGAGCCGACCGACCCGGCTGCACCGCTCGATGCGCCGGCTGAGCTCTGCGGCGCCGTGGGTGAGGAGGCCCCGGCCGACGAGCCGGCCGACGGTGAGCTCGACCCGGAGCAACCGGCGGCGAGCAGGGCGAGAGCTGACGCGGCAGCAGCGGACAGGAGGCGAGGGGAACGAGTCACGACCGCATCCTCTCCGCCAGGGTGAGACTGCTAGCAGGCGGGCCGCACCGAGTTCTGCATCTGGCGGGCGTTCACCTCCACCCCAGGGACTGATAGGCATGGCGGAGTCGGTCGGACGTGCTGCGGGAGCGGGTGCACGCAAGAGTGTCCAGAAAGCCGGGCCGCAAGGCACCACGTGTTGGCCGTGGCAGCGTTCGTGGGGCGCGCGCCGGCCCGGACAAGCTGTTGCCGGCCATCATCGGCCACCGCGGCAGCCCGGATACGCATCCCGAGAACTCCGTGCTGGGGTTTGCGGCGCTGGCGGCCTCGCAGGTGGTGGCAGCCGAGTGCGACGTCCGGCTGACACGGGACGAGGCACTCGTCTGCTCCCACGACCCTTCGCCGGCCCGGCTGGGAGGCACGAACGCCCCGATCTCGCACCTCACCCTGGCCGAGGCGCAGGGCCAGATCCTTCGCGGGGGCGTGCGGATCCCGACGCTGGATGAGGTGCTCGATGCCTGCGGCGGACGGCTCGAGCTCGTCATCGAGCTGAAGAACAATCCGGCCCAGCCAGGCTTCCGAGCCGACCGACGCTCGGCGGTGCTGCTCGCCGAGCTGCTCGGCGCCCGCAGCCGGCAGGGGGCTGGTGACCGGGTGCGCGCCGTGTCGTCGTTCGACGCCGAGAGCATCAGCGCCTTCACCGGTGCCGTGCCCGAGCACGCGCTACGCGGTGCGCTGCTCGGCTCGCCGTACGCCTCGCCGTTCGCGCTGCTCGACGAGGCCGAACGCCGGGGCGTGCGGCACGTGCACCTGCACTTCACCGCGTTGCTGCGCCGGCCTGCCGTCCTCGGTCGCGCGTCGGCGCGCGGCATCCAGGTGACCACCTGGACCGTGAACAACCGGCGGATGGCGCACCGCCTGCTGGACCTCGGCGTGGCCGGGGTCATCACTGACCGTCCCGGTCAGCTGGTGGACCTGCTACCTCAGTCCCCGGCGGCTTAGGACGCTCGTCGGCCGCTTCTCGTCCGGTGGCCGGGGACAGCGGCGCCGGTGAGGTCGACCGTGGCGGGGGCGACGGGGCGGTCCGCCTCCGCCGGGACCACGGCGCCGGCGGCGGCGGCCGTGCTGACGAGCCCCTCGCGCTTCGCCATGCCGCCCGAGTCGGGGTTCGTGGCTGGCGTCGAGCCGGACGTCGTCAGGTCCACGCCAAGCCCTCGGGCGGGGCGTCGTCGGCGAGCACGAAGCCTTCGATCAGCCCGTACGGCCGGTCGGCCGCGTAGAAGACCTCGCGGTCGTTCGGGATGCCGAACTGCTCGAGGTCGACCAGGAAATGGTGCTTGTTCGGAAGGGCGAGCCGTACCTCGCACAGCTGCGGCACCTCGGCCAGAACCCGCTCGCCCATCGCGTACAGCGTCTGCTGCAGCGAGTAGCTGTAGGTGCCGGTAAAGGCGTCGAGCATTGCCTGCTTGGCCGCCGGGAAGTCCGCTGCCCAGTCGGCCTCGGCGCTGCGGAAGCGCCACTGCGCTGTCACCGAGGTGGCAAGCATCCGGTCCTTGGTCTCCGCGAGAGTGGTGAAGGGGTCGGTCGGGAATCCCCAGAACTCCGAGTCGGTCGTGTTGAGGACGATCAGGTCCTTGAGCCCGCTGACGACCGACGTGCCCGCGGCCTCGTCGTGGACGACGACAGTGGTCCGGATCAGGCCGCCGTCGCGCGCGAACGAGTGCGCACCGCCGATCCGGCTCCAGGCGTACTCCTCGACTGCCACGCGGGCGCGCGTGATCGGCTCCTGGCTGGAGACGAAGTGACGCGCCAGCTCCAGGGCCAGCGCCTCGGGCTCGACTGCGCCCAGGCGTGCGGCGAAGGCGTACACCGTGTTCTTCTGGGTGTCGGTCGTCAGCACCTTGGCGTTGTCGCCGGTGAGGTGGCTGTCGGCGAGGTCGCCCGACAGGCTGCTCGAGACATTCCAGTCGCGCACGACGTCACCGCCATCGGGCGCCGCACCACGGGCCACCCGCACGACCCGGACCTCGGCCTTGCCGTAGCGGTTGCTCCCGAGCACTGTCATCAGCCCACACCCCTCGCGTCCGAGCAGACTCTCGCTGCTCCTCGTTAACGCCGCAGTCAAGGCAGGTAACGCACGAGTTACTCATCGCCGGCCGAACGGCGCTGCTGTCGCAACTGCAGTCATCCTCCGTCGCGGAGCGGCAATACGACCCGACGTGCCCCTGATCACGGCGCGCCGGGGCTGAGGATGCATGCAGCTTCGACGAGCTGCTACAGGGTGTCCCGCTCCGGCGGTTCGCCGCACAGGGCGAGGAAGACGCGGTCCCGGGTCAGCGGCAGCGACGTGAAGCGGCGTCCCGTTGCATCCCGCACCGCGTTGGCCAGGGCGGGAGCCACCGGGTTGACCGGGCTCTCGCTCATGGGCTTGGCACCGAGCGGACCCAGCTCGTCGCTCGTCGTCGCGAAGTGCACCTCGGTGCGCGGGACGTCGCCGAGCACGGGGATGTGGTACTCGCGCAGCGTGCGCGTCGTGACCCGGCCACTGGAGTCGATGTCGACGTGCTCGAACAGGGCCGCGCCCAGCGCCTGCGTGACGCCTCCCTCGACCTGGCCGCGGCACTGGCGGGGGTTGATGACGGTGCCGGCATCGGCGGCGTGCACGCTGGAGAGAATGCGTACCTCCCCCGTCGAGGGGGACACCGCCACCCGGAAGCCCTGCACGTTGAAGGCGACCGTGCGCGGCGTGCCGGCAGTAACGGCCTCGGCCTGCAGCAGTTCGCCACCCGGACGGCGAGGGCCGCGCTCGTCGAGCATCAGCCGCAGCTGCTGGGCGGCGTGCAGGGTGGCGGTGCCCGCGACGATCGTCCCCGTCGAGCCGTAGGCGCCGGTGTCGTGCTCGAGCAGTGCAGTGTCAGCCTGCTCCACCTGCACGCTGTCCGGAGTCGTGCCAAGAGCCTGGGCGGCGAGCTGTGCGTGCACGGTCGTGGTGCCGTTGCCGAACTCGGCGGTGCCGACTGTCAGGAGGTAGCCGCCCCAGGCGCGCTCGGCTATGCGGGCCCGCCCGTGGTGCCCCCCGGGCGGGGTGGAGTCGAGCATTGCCAGTGCTATCCCGGAGCCGACCAGCCACCTGCCGTCGGGCGAGGGCTCCGCCGCGCACTCCGCGAGCCGCCGCTCGACGGTGTCGAGGCACTCGGCCAGGCCATAGCTGCCGATGGTGACGTCCGACGGCTCGGCGTCGGTCGAGGTGAGGGCGTCAGCGGGCCCGATCATGTTGCGACGGCGCAGGGCGACCGGGTCGATGCCGAGCTGATGCGCCAGCTCGTCCATCGCGCTTTCCACGGCGAAGATGGTCTGCGTCAGCCCGTAGCCCCGGAACGCGCCGGACGGGACTGTGTTGGTGTACGCCGACACGGCGTCGACCTGCTTGTTCGGGCAGCGGTACACCGCGAGTGACTCGTTGACGGAGTGGAACAGCACGCCGGCGGAGTGGTTGCCGTAGGCGCCGGTGTCGGCGAGCACCCGCAGCCGCATCGCCGTCAGCTCCCCGTCCGCGCGGGCGCCCAGGGTGAACTCCACGCTCATCGGGTGCCGAGTGGTGGCCGCTGTGAACTGCTCCTCGCGGGTGAGCTCGAGCTGTACCGGCCGGCCGGTACGCAGCGCGGCCAGGGCGACGACGTCCTCGACCAGCAGCTCCTGCTTGGCCCCGAAGCCGCCGCCGATCCGGCCGGTGAGCACCCGGACCCGCTCGCGGGGCAGGTCGAACAGCTGTGCCAGCATGTCGCGGGTGAGGAACGGGGTCTGGCTGCTCGTCCGGACGACCAGCCTGCCCTCCTCGTCCAGCCAGGCGATCGCAGCGTGCGTCTCCAGGTGCACGTGCTGGACCCGGTGGGTGTTGAACGTGCCGGTATAAGTCTGTTCGGCCTCCTGCAGCCCGGCGGCGGTGTCCCCCAGGTGGCTGTGCACCTCGGCTGCGATGTTGCGGCTGCTGTCGGCGATGCGTGCGGTGCCCGGCTTGTCTGCGTGCAGCAGCGGCGCACCCGGCTGGATCGCCTCGGCCGGGTCGTGCACCGAGGGCAGCAGGTCGTACTCCACGGCCACCAGCCGGCACCCCTGCTCCGCCGCCGCCACCGAGTCGGCGACGACTGCCGCCACCCGCTGCCCGTGGTAGCGCACGGTGCGGTCGAGCAGCAGCGTGTCGTCGGGGTCGTCGGTCATCGAGTGGTGGCGCGCGGTGGAGTAGAGAACGCCTGGCGCGTCGTCGGGAGTAAGCACCAGCCGCACCCCGGGTACCGCCAGCGCGGCCGCGGTGTCGACCGAGCGGACGCGGGCGTGCGCGTGCGGCGAGCGCACCAGCTTCAGGTGCAGCAACCCGGCCGGCGCAACGTCGAGGGTGTACCGGGCCGCCCCGGTCACAATGGCGCGTCCTGCCGGCGCGGGGACGTCGGTCCCGACCGGCGGGCCGCCGTGCTGAGGACGGGCGTCCTGAGGACGGGCGACGGCACCGCGCACAGCATCCTCGATGGGCCCGTAGCCCGTGCAGCGGCACAGGCTGCCCTTGAGCGCGCGGGGCAGGTCGGCGCACTGCTCCGCGTCCAGGGCAGCGGCAGTCATCACCAGCCCGGCGGTGCAGAAGCCGCACTGGAAAGCCTGCGCGGCGAGAAACCGCTCCTGCACCGGATGCAGCGCCGCCCCACCCGCAAGCCCCTCGACAGTTGTCACCGCGCGCCCGGCGGCGCGCTGCGCGGGATAGAGGCAGCTGTGCACGGCCTCCCCGGCGACGTGCACCGTGCAGGCCCCGCAGTCGCCCGAGTCGCAGCCCTTCTTGACCCCCAGGGCGCCTTGCTCGCGCAGGAAGGTCCGCAGGCACTGCCCAGGATGCGGCTGCCCGGCACACTGCTTGCCGTTGATCAGCACGGCGACCGCCCTGCCTGCTGGGTCAGCTCCTGCCGGACCAGTTCCTGCTGGGCCAGCTCCTGCCGGACCTCCTCCAGCAGCAGACCGGTCAGGTGCCGGCGCCACTCGGGATGGCCATGGACGTCGTCGTGGTAAGTCGGCCCCGCAGCCGCCAGCGCATCCCGCACCTCCTCCGCCGCGGGCAGGCCGGCGAACCGCAGCTGGACGGGACCCACAGTCGAGGCAGTCACGGTGAGCACCACCTCACCGTCGTCCGGCGAGCGCGTGCCGATCACCAGCACCGCGGACCGTCCGACCGGGCTGAGGGACTGCTGGCGGAACGCGGTCCGGCAGCGCAGCGCCCCCGCCGGCAGGAAGACCTCGCGCACCAGCTCCCCCCGGCGCAGCACGTTGCGTCCGGCGCCGGTCACGAACTCCGCAGCTGGAACACGTCGCTCGAAGCCGTCGGCCGTCCAGATGGTGACGATCCCGTCGAGCGCCGCCGTCAGTGAGATCATCGGTCCGGCCGGCAACGACAGGACGATGTTGCCGCCCACAGTCGCCGCGTTCCACACCTTGTACGAGCCCAGCAGGGCGTGACAGCACTGCTTGACGAGCGGCAGAGCCGTCCAGTCAGAAGGCCACCCGGCGGGTCCACCGATGTGGGACAGCTCCGTCAGCGTGCAGGTGGCAGCGATGTGCAGACCCTCGGGCGTCATCTGCAGCGGGGGCCAGCCCATGGCGGTCAGGTCGACCAGCCGGCGCAGCCCGGTCTGCGGCTCGGAGAACAGCCACGTGCCGCCCGCGAGGTACGCGTCGCCCTCCTGCCACGCGGGCAGCGCGGCCCGCTCGGCTGGGGCCTCCAGCTCGGTGACCGTGTTCAGGTCCACCGGCCGTCCCCCCGAAGCCTGGCCGCCGCGCGCGCGGCGGCCGCGGCCAGCTGCGACTCGTCCGCCGTCACCAGTCGCCCATCCGCGACGACCGGGCGGCCGCCCACGTACAGCCGCTCGAGCACCGGAGTGCCGAGTACGAGCGCCGCCACCGGGTCGGCGATGCCGGCTCCGGCCAGGTCGTCGACCCGCCACACGGCGACGTCGGCGAGCTTGCCGACCTCTAGGGAGCCGAGCTCCTGCTCGCGCCCGATGCACCGGGCTCCACCGCTCGTGGCCATCGCCAGCGCCTGCCGCACGGTCAGTGCTGACGGGCCGCCGCGAACGCGGGCCACCAGCAGTGCCTGGCGCAGCTCGTCCGCCATCTGCCCGGACTCGTTGGATGCCGCCCCGTCGACCCCCAGCCCGACCGGCACAGCTGCGGCCAGCAGGTCGGCCAGCGGCGCCGCTCCCGCGCCCACCCGCCCGTTGGAGGTCGGGCAGTGCGCGACTCCGGTTCCGGTAGCGCCGAAGCGGGCGACTGCCGCATCCGAGAGGTGCACGCAGTGCGCCAGCCAGACGTCAGGGCCGAGCCAGCCGAGGTCGTCGGCGTACTCGGCCGGCGTCATGCCGAACTGCTCCTGGCAGAACGACTCCTCGTCGAGCGTCTCGGCCAGGTGGGTGTGCAGGCGAACGCCCTTGCGCCGGGCCAGGTCAGCCGCGTCGCGCATCAGCCCCTGCGTGACTGAGAACGGCGAGCAGGGCGCGACAGCGATGCGCGTCATCGCGTCGAAGGACGGGTCGTGCCAGGTGTCGATCGCGGCCTCGGTCGCGGCAAGGATCGCGTCACGGTCCTCGACGACGGAGTCGGGGGGCAGGCCGCCGTGGCGCTGGCCGAGGTCCATCGACCCACGGGCGGGGTGGAACCGCACGCCGATCTCGGTGGCTGCTGTGATCTCGGCGGCCAGGCAGTCACCTCCAGCGGCCGGGAAGACGTAGTGGTGGTCGGTGCTGGTGGTGCAGCCGGTCAGCGCGAGCCAGGCGAGGTTGGCCGCTGCCGAGGCGTGCACCGTCTCGGCGTCGATGCGCGCCCAGAGCGGGTAGAGCGTGGTCAGCCAGCCGAACAGGGTGCTGTCCTGCGCCAGGCCACGGGTGATCCACTGGTACAGGTGGTGGTGGGTGTTCACCAGGCCGGGGGTGACCAGGCTGCCGGCGGCGTCGAAGACGACGGTGCCCGGTGGCTGGACGGGTGCACGGCCCGGGCCGACAGCCGTGATCCGCCCGCCCTCGAGCACGATGTGGCCGCTCTCGTGCTCCGTGCCCGCCGCGTCGACTGTCGCCAGGTAGCAGCCCTCCAGGACCGTCCGCTCCGGCCCGCCGGCCGCGGCCGCACTCACTCCGTGACCGGCTCGAGCCGCGCCCGCTCGCGCCCAGCGGACGCGTTGAGCGTCCCGCCGCGCGACCCGGCGAGCTTGGCGCTGAGGTGGTCGGCGACTGTGACCGGCTCGTAGCGCGCCGGGCGATCGGCGTCGGAACAGCCCGGCAGGCAAGCGACGACCGCCTCGGCGTTGCCGTCGTGGAAGTAGGCCGCCGAGCGCCGTCGTACGGCCCGGCCGCTCGCATCCACCGGTGGCAGGACCCGGTGCATCGAGGACAGCCAGCGGTCGTTGGTCCAGCGGGCCAGCGCATCGCCGAGGTTCACCAGCAGCGCCCCGGGGGCCGGGACGACGTCGTGCCATCCGCCGGCCGAATCCAGCACCTGCAGGCCGGGGGAGATCGCGTCGGCCCACAGCACGGTGACGATCCCGTAGTCGGTGTGCGCCCCCATCCCCATCTGGTCGACCTCAACCCGCACGCCCGCAGCGGGCAGCTGGTAGCAGTTCATCCTCAGCACGTCGATGGAGTGGTCGGTGAACGCGGCGAAGTAGGTGGATGGCAGCCCGAGCGCGACAGCGAAGACCTGCGTCAGCTCGCGTGCCACCCGGCCTGCCTCGGCGAACCACGCCTCGACTGCCGGCCGGAAACCAGGGAGGACCGGCCAGAGATTGTCCGGGTAGACCTGCTCGTCGAGCCCGAGGCCGGGCCAGTCGCGGGCTTGCGTGCCGACGTTGAACGCCTCGAACAGGTCCGGCGCCGAGACCACGCCCAGGCTGTGGCTGAGGTGCTCGGTGCGCGGACCGCTGTAGCCACGGTTGATGCTCGGCAATGCCGGGCGTAGCGCGTTCTTCGTCGCGGCCGGCAGCGCGAAGAAGGCATCGATCGCCCCGCCGAGCCCGTCGACCACCGAGGCTGGCACGCCGTGGCCGACGATGTTGAGGAAGCCGACCTCCCGTGCCGCGCTGTCAACCTGGGCGGCCACAGCGACGCGCTGGTCCGGGGCGCCCTCCCGGAAGCCGGCCAGGTCGACAACGGGAACCTCGAAGCCGCGCCCCATCAGCTCCCCCGGTAGGTCGTGTAGGCGTGCGGGCTGAGCAGGAGCGGCACGTGGTGGTGCGCGGCCCCGTCGGTGATGCGGAAGACCACGACGACCTCGGGGTAGAACCCGTGGCCCGCAAAGTAGCCCTCGACGTCGAATGTCAGCCGGTAGATGCCGGCGTCGAGCGGCCCGGCAAGGTCGCCGACCCGGCCGTTGACGTCGGTAGCCCGCTCGGCCTGCAGCGACCATCCGTCCGCTGCGCGCCGCTCGAGCCGCACCGGGATGCCGGCGGCGGGGGCACCGGCGACGGCGTCGAGCACGTGGGTCGACACGCTCACCGGAACGCCTTGGCGAGCCGGAGCCGCACGATCTCCGCAAGCTCCGCCCGCACCACTGCCCGCTCGGACTCCGGGTCGTGCCCGAGGCGTTCGCGCAGCCCGGCGAGCACCTGGCCGGCCGACAGCCCCGTCGCGCAGATGAGGAAGACGTAGCCAAAGCGCTGCTCGTAGGCGAGGTTGCCCTCCCGAAGCTGCTCGGCCGGGTCGGCGCGGTCAGCGGGGTCAGCGCGGTCGGCTGGGTCAGCGGGGTCAGCCGGGCCGGCCGCAGCCCGACCAGCGAGGTCCGCCGCCGCGCCGGCCTGCTCCTGCCGCGACCAGGCCGCCTCTCGCCCGTCGCCGGTCGCCCGCTCCCCGATGCGAGGGTGCGCGGCAAGCGCCTCCAGCACGTCGTCCCAGGCCAACGCGTGCAGGGAAGCGTCGGAGCCGGCGGCGAGCGCGGCAGGTGCGCCGTAGGGACGGCCGGCGACGACGGCGGCGACCCACCGACGACTCGCGCAGCAGGGCTCGAGCAACTGGGCGGCGGCACCAGCATCCGCTGCGTCGAACTCCGCCACCGTGCTCGGTGGCGCCTGCACAGTCACCTGTCGCCTCCTGCGATCTGGCGGACGGATGCCGCTGGGCCCCTCGCCATACTGGCACTGCGATGTTTCCGCTCGGTGACGTCGCGCCGGGGATCCCGGGAGCCCGGGGGTGCTGCGGAGGTGGGCGTGACGGGTAGCGAGACGCTGGTGCGGGCGCGCCGGATCGTCACCCCCAAGGGTGAGCGCGCCGCCGACGTGCTCCTGCGGGCCGGCCGCATCACGCGCGTGACGGGTTACGGAAGCGAGCCCGCAACCCCAGCCCTCGACGTGCCCGACGACTGCGTGCTCCTGCCAGGGCTGGTCGACAGTCACGTCCACGTCAACGAGCCCGGCCGCACCGGGTGGGAAGGGTTCGTTACCGCCACAGCCGCCGCGGCGGCGGGCGGGGTCACGACAGTGGTCGACATGCCGCTCAACAGCATCCCACCGACCATCGATGTTTCTGCGCTGGGCGCCAAGCAGGCAGCGGCAGCCGGGCGCATCGCCGTCGACGTCGGCTTCTGGGGTGGCGCCATCCCGGGCAACCTGAACGACCTGCAGCCGTTGCACGAGGCCGGTGTCGCCGGCTTCAAGTGCTTCCTGCTGCCCTCCGGCGTCGACGAGTTCCCGCCGCTGGACCAGGAGGGCCTGACTGAGGCCATGCGCCGCATCGCCTCGTTCGGCGGCCTGCTCATCGCGCATGCCGAGGCCCAGCCCGTCATCGACGCTGCCCCACGTGCGGCCGGGCCCTCGTACGCCGGCTTCCTCGCATCGCGCCCGCCGGAGGCGGAGACGGCCGCTATCGAGAACTTGCTCGCCACCACCCGGCGGACCGGCTGCCGGACGCACATCGTGCACCTGTCAGCGGCAGCCGCGCTGCCACTGGTGCAGGCAGCCAAGGACGAGGGGCTGCCGCTCACCGTCGAGACCTGCCCGCACTACCTGACGCTCGAGGCCGGGCAGGTCCCCGACGGCGCCACGTCGTTCAAGTGCTGCCCGCCCGTGCGCGACGCCGCCAACCGCGAGCAGCTGTGGCAGGCCCTCGGGGAGGGCCTCATCGACTGCGTCGTGTCCGACCACTCCCCGTGCACCCCGGAGCTCAAGGCGATGGACACCGGGGACTTCGGCGCCGCCTGGGGAGGCATCGCCTCGCTGCAGGTCAGCCTGCCCGCGGTGTGGACCGAGGCGGCCAGCCGCGGCTTCGGGCTGCCGGACCTCGTCCGGTGGATGTGCCACGGCCCGGCGCGGCTGGCCGGCCTGGCGGGCAAGGGCGCGATCGCCCCGGGGTACGACGCCGACCTCGTCGTGCTGGCGCCGGACGAGTCAATGCAGGTGGACCCGCGCACACTGCGCCAGCGCAACCCGGTCACGCCATATGCCGGCGCTACCCTTCGCGGGGTGGTGCGAGCAACCTGGCTGGGCGGCGAGCCAATAGACGACGCCCGGCCGAGGGGCCGGCTGCTGCGGCGGACGGCGCCGTGAGCGAGCGGCTGCAGGCCTATCCCGAGCTGGCCAACCGGGCCCTCGGCGGCACCGTCCTGTGGAGCAACGACGAGTTCTACGGCGAGGCCGACCGTCTGCTCGTCCCCGATCCCCCGGTACACGACCCGGCCGAGTTCACCACCCGCGGCAAGGTCTACGACGGGTGGGAGACCCGGCGGCGGCGCGACCCGGCCGCTGTCCCCGGCAACGGCAGCCCTGGTGCGACCGCCAGCGACCACGCGATCGTCCGCCTCGCCACCCCAGCGGTCGTGCACCTCGTCGACATCGACACCGCCTTCTTCCGTGGCAACTACCCACCGCACGCCTCCGTCGAGGGCGCGGCTGTCCTGGGCTACCCGACGGCGGCAGAGCTGCTGGATGTTGACTGGTTCCCCCTCGTCGAGCGGACAGACATCGGCGGCGACGGCTCGAACGTGCACGAGACCAGCGGGCCGGAGCGGCTCGTCACGCACGTCCGGCTCAGCATCTACCCCGACGGCGGGGTGGCGCGGCTACGCGTCTACGGGGAGGCCCGGCCGGACCCGCGCTTCCTCGGCGGCCGCATCGACCTGGCCTCGACGGTGCACGGCGGCCGGGTCGTCGCGTGCAGCAACATGTTCTATAGCTCGCCCTCCAACGTGTTGGCCCCCGGCCGCGCCGCCGTGATGTCCGACGGCTGGGAGACCGCACGGCGCCGCGACGACGGCAACGACTGGCTCGTCGTCCAGCTCGGCAGCCCCGGCGAGCTGCACGACGTCGTCATCGACACCCTGCGCTTCGTCGGCAACGCCCCCGGCTGGGCTGCGCTCAGCGATGCCGACACCGGCGCTGACCTGCTGCCCCGCACGCCCCTGCTGCCCGACATGGAGCACCGGTTCCGGCTGCAGGACGCCGGCACGGTGCGCCGGGTGCGGCTCGACATCTACCCCGACGGCGGCATCTCCCGCTTGCGGGTGCACGGAGCGGTCAGCGAGTCCGCCCGTGCCGGGATCGGCAGCCGCTGGCTCGAGCTGCTCGGCGCTCCGCAGGCTGCCACGCTGTCAGCGGACGAGTTCTTCGCGTGACCCCCACCGGCGCTGCGGCGTCTGCCCCGGCGCTACCCCCCGGTTTCGCGGACGCGCTCGACGCGCGGCTGCTGGCCGACGACGCGCTTCGCGCCGCGTGCTACCCCGGCGCCCCCGCTGGCCGGCAGCCAGTGCACACCGTCTACGTGCCGGCCGACCGGATCACCCCCAGCACAGTGCCCGAGTGGGGCGCCGCGGCGCTGGCTGCGCTGGAGCGGCACGGACCGCCGCCCGTTCCCGATTTCGAGAACGTCGTCGCCAAGGTGCGCGCCAAGCTGATCGATGAGCCGGTCGAGGACCTCCGCATCGACCTGGAGGACGGCTACGGCCCACGCCCCGACGAGGTCGAGGACACCGACGCCTGCGCCGCGGCCCGCGCCCTCGCGGCAGCGGTGCAGCAGGGCGTCGCCTCGCCGTTCTGCGGGTTGCGGGTCCGCTCGCTCGAGCCGGCCACCAGGCGCCGGAGCCTGCGCACGCTCGACCTGTTCCTCGGTGCGCTGCTCGCCGACGGCACGCTCCCGAGCGGCTTTCGCGTGACGCTGCCCAAGGTGTCCTCCGTCGCGCAGGTCGATGCGATGGTGCAGGTCTGCCTCGCCCTCGAGGCCGCGTACGGGCTGGCTGCCGCCGCCCTGCGCTTCGAGATCCAGGTCGAGGTGCCGGAGGCCGTCCTCGGCCAGGACGGCACCGCGCTCGTCGCCCGGATGCTCGGCGCATCGCAGGGCCGCTGTGCCGGCCTGCACTTCGGGACCTACGACTACAGCGCCGCGCTCGGCATCGCCGCGCCGTACCAGAGCATGGAGCACCCGGCCGCTGACCACGCCAAGGCGGTGATGCAGCTGGCCGCGGCCGGCACGGGTGTGCCGGTGTCCGACGGTTCGACCAACGTGCTGCCGGTCGGTACGACAGCGGACGTGCACGCGGCCTGGCAGCTGCACGCCCGGCTCGTCCGGCGCTCGCTGGAGCGCGGCTTCTACCAGGGGTGGGACCTGCACCCGGCCCAGCTGGTGACGCGCTTCGCGGCCACCTTCACCTTCTTCCGCGACGCCCTGCCGGTCGTCAGTGCTCGCCTGCGGGCGTACGTCGAGCGCGAGCAGACGGGCATCGCCGACGAGCCCGCCACCGCCCAGGCGCTCGCCGGCTACCTGCGCCGGGGGATGGACGCGGGCGCGGTCGACGCCGCGGAGGTGCTCGCGCTCACCGGGCTCGCGGCAGCAGACATCGAGCGGCTCGCGGCGCGACCGTCAGGCTGAGCCGGCTCAGCCGGCCAGCCACGCGTCGATGCCGGCCAGTCCCTGGCGGACGACGTCCGAGGGTGCCCCGGAACAGCGCAGCGACGCCCCCGCCACACGCGCCAGCTGCCCGTCGCTGAGGTTCAGGCTCTCCCGGCACAGCTGGTACTCCTCGAGCAGGCCGGGCCCGAACAGCAGCGGGTCGTCGGCGTTGAGGCTGCACGGCACGCCCGCCTCCAGCAACGCAGGGAGCGGATGGTCGGCCAGGTCATCGACGACGGACAGCAGCAGGTTCGACGTCGGGCACATGTCCAGGCAGACGCCCTCGGCCGCGAGCCGCTCGACGAGCCGCGGGTCCTCGATGGAGCGCGTGCCGTGCTGGATCCGATTGGCGCCGAGGACGTCGAGCGCGCCGCGCACGCTGTCGGGGCCGGCGAGCTCGCCGGCGTGCGGCGTCGCCAGCAACCCGGCATCGCGCGCGACCCGGAAGGCCTCGCTGAACGGCTCGGGCGGGTGCGGGGCCTCGTCGTTGGCCAGCCCGAAGGCGACGACGCCGCGACCCGCGTACCGGGCGGCGAGGCGGGCCTGCTCGACCGCCTCCTCGGGCGGCAGGGTCCGATCGGCGGCGAGCATCAGCGATGCCGAGACACCTGTCCGCGCCGATGCCGCAGCCATCGCATCCAGCGCGATCTCCAGCACCTGCTCGTCAGGGCCAGCCGCTCCCGGTGATGGGGGACGAACAGTGCCGGCTCGATGTAGGTAGCGCCTGCGGCGACAGCGTCGTCGAGCGTCTCGTCGATCAGCCGCTGCAGGTCCTCGGGCGAGCGCAGTACCTCGCACGCCGCGAGGTACATGTCGGCGAACACCGGGAAGCTGCCGAACCCGGAGACCACCGGCACCGCCATCCCGTACTTGCCCGCCAGCTCGGCCAGCGTGCCCGGACGCATGCCGCCCTCGAGGTGCAGGTGCAGGTGGGCCTTGGGCAGGTGGGCGAGGTCCCGGGCGGTTGCCACGGGCGAGGCAAACGGTGGCGCTGGCGTGGATGAGGCGGAGTCGGCGGATGGGGTCATCCCGGCACGGTAGGTGGTACATCGACGTCCCGGTGGGTCGATCAGATGACGCCCGTGTTTCATCTTGTCGCAGCGCCCGGCCCACGCCCCCGACAGCCCGCGCGGTTCCTAGAGTGAGTGGATGCCGACCGGTCCGACAGCTCTCGTTGACTCCCCCGCCCCGGTCGTAAGGCAGCAGCCACCGCCGGCCGCGTGCAGTACCACCTGCGGGTCGGCCCGGCTGATCTGCGGCCGGACCCCGGCCTGCCGCCACCGGCGATGCTGCTACCGGGCGACCCGGACCGCGTCGGTCGCATCGCCGCCTGGCTCGACGCACCCCGGGAGGTGGCCTACCACCGGGAGTACCGCACCGCCGTCGGCACGTTTCGCGGCGTGCCTGTGGGCGCCTGCTCGACCGGCCTCGGCTGCCCGTCGGCAGCGATCGCGGCGGAGGAGCTGGCCAGCTGCGGGGTGAGGACCATCGTCCGCGTGGGCTCGACCGCTGCGCTGCAGCCACACGTCGCTGTCGGTGACCTGATCGTCAGCACCGGTGCCATGAAGAACGAGGGCACCAGCCGGATGTACGTGCCGGACACCTTCCCCGCCGTGCCCGACCTCGAGCTCACCACCGCCCTGGTCGCCGCGGCCCGCGAGGTCGCCGCCGAGCGAGGCATCGGCGTGCACGTCGGGCTCGGGGCCAGCGACGACGCGTTCTACGCCGAGACACCTGAGCAGATCAGCCGGATGTCGGCGCTCGGCCTGCTCAACGTCGAGATGGAGGCCTCCGCGCTCTACACCGTGGGACACCTGCGGGGGCTGCGGGCGGGGATGGTGTGCGCCGTGAGCGGCAACCTGGTCGCGGACGACGTCGTGTACGAGGGGGTCAACGAGCGGCTGGTCGTCGGCTGGGAGGCTGCTATCGATACCGCCCTGCGTGCCGTCGTCCGGCTGACCGGCTGACCGGCTGACCGGCTGACCGGCTGACCGGCTGACCGGAGGGTCGTCCGGTCAGCGCGTCGCGCCGGCCGTCGCCCCCTGCCACGTCGGAGAACCGGGCGAGCGCCAGCGACTCGGTCATGCCGATCACCGCGTAGACGCCGATGGACACCGCGGTGATCACCACGACAGAGGCCCAGAGCGTGTCGAAGCGCGACGTGGTCGGGCAGTTGAGCATCAGCGCCCCGAGCCCTTTGCCTGTCGCCAGCCACTCGGCGAGGACCGCCCCCAAAAGTGCGCCGGGCACGGCGATCCTGGCGGAGGCGAACAGCGACGGGAGCGCGGCCGGCAGGGCCACCTTGCGCAGCACCGCCGAGGGCCGGCCGCCGTAGGCGAGGACGACATCGACGGCAAGGGACGGCGCGGCCCGCAGCCCGGCGACGACTGTCACGAGGGTGGGGAAGAACGTGACGATGCTGGAGATCAGCGCGACGGCGAGTAGCCCGCGCCCGAACACGAGGGCGATGAGCGGCGTCATCGCCACGAGCGGCACGGACCGCAGGGCGATCGCCACTGGCATCAGCGTCCGCTCGACCGCTCGCGAGCCGACAACCACAGCGCGACGCCAACCGCCACCACCGTGCCGAACACGTAGCCCAGGACCGCGTCGCGGGCGGTCGTCCCCATCGCCGCGGCGATCTCCTTGCGGTTGGCGGCCGCGTCGCTGGCCGTGACCTCCGTCCCGGAGCCTGAGCCGGAGAACAGGTAGCGCCACACGTCGGCCGGCGACTTGGCGAAGAAGCTGGAGAGGTGGAACAGCCGCAGGAAGGCGAACCACAGGGCAAGGACGAGTGCGACTGACAGGGCCAGTGTGAGCAGGAACCGCCCCGCCCGGACGAGCAGCGCCAGGGGCAGCGGCATCGACCGCCGCGCGGCGTGGCTGAGCGCGCTCACCGGCGGGGCTGCCGGGAGCCGGACGAGGCCAAGGCCCTGGGTGCCCACGGCGTCACCCAGCGGGCGACGAGCTCAGTGGCGATGTAGCCGACCAGCGCCAGCAGCGTCACCACGAGGGCGATGCCCCAGGTGCGGTTGACGTCGAGCGCCTGATCAGAGTTGATCATCGCGACACCGAGGCCGGACTCGCCGCCGAGGTACTCCCCGATGATCGCGCCGAGCAGTGCCGCCGGTGCTGCGATGCGCAGCCCGGCGAACATGGCCGGCAGCGCGGCCCGCAGCCGCACCTTGACCAGCGCCGCCCACCGCCTGCCGCCGAAGGCGCGGACCGCGTCCAGGCTGAGCTGGTCGGCGGCCCGCAGGCCGAGCAGGGCCGCCACCAGCGTGGTGAAGAAGACCGACAGTGCGGCAAGCGCGGCCTTGGGCGCATCGCCGTTGAACACCACCTGCAAGATGGGGCCGATAGCGATGACCGGCATGCAGTAGCTGGCGATGGCAACCCGCAGCAGCGTGCGCTCCAGCACCGGCACGAGCGCGACGAGCATGGCCAGAGCGAGGGCGAGCCCGTTGCCCCACAGATAGCCGAGGGTGGCCTCGCGGAGCGTGGTGACCATGTTGGGGCCGTAGAGCGACCGGTCGGTCCACATCTGCCGGACAACCCCGATGGGCGTTGGCACCGCGTGCTTCCCGGCGAAGACTGTGAGGGCCAGCAGCTCCCAGAGGACGAGCAGCGCGGCCGGGCCGGCCACGGCGCCGAGCACCCGCCGCGAGCGACCGCCCCGCGCGTGGGCCGGGAGCTCTGGTGCGGCCGCCGGCAGGGCTGCGGGCGGGTCGACATCGGCCACCAACGGGAGCACCAGCTCGCTCATCGCACCACCGCCCCCGGGGCAGCATTCACGGCATCACGGCTCTCGCCATCGCGGTCCTCGGCGAACAGCAGGTCTGAGAGGGTGTCGCACAGCTGGTGGAAGCGGGGCGTGCGCTGCAGCTCGGGCGTGCGCGGGCGCGGCAGGTCGATGTCGACGACGGCGCGCACCCGGCCGGGCCGCGCTGACATGACGGCGACCCGGTCGGCCAGGAAGACAGCCTCGCTGATCGAGTGGGTCACCAGCAGTGTGGTGGTCGCCCGCTCCGTCCAGATGCGCTGCAGCTCGAGGTTGAGCCGCTTGCGCGTCATCTCGTCCAAGGCGCCGAACGGTTCGTCGAGCAGCAGCAGGTCGGGGTCGACGACCAGGGCCCGGGCGATGGCGGCTCGCTGGCGCATCCCGCCGGAGAGCTGGGCGGGGCGGGCGTTCTCGAAGCCGTCGAGGCCCACCAGCCGGACCAGGTCGGCAACGGCGCCGGGGCCGGCGTGAGCGCCGCTCAGCTCGAGCGGCAGCCGGATGTTGGCCGTCACGCTGCGCCACGGCAGCAGCGCGGCGTCCTGGAACGCGATGCCTAGCCGGTGCTCGCGGCGCAGCACGGCCGGAGTCTGCCCGTGCACCGTCGCTGTGCCCGCCGAGGGCGACTCGAGGTCGGCCAGGATCCGCAGCACCGTCGACTTGCCACACCCCGAGGGCCCGAGCAGGACCAAGAACTCGCCCTTCCCGCCCTCGAGGTTGACGTCGTCCAGCGCCGTGACCGTCCGCCGGCCGACCTTGAACTCCTTGCGCAGCCCGCTGATGCCGATCCCGGCGGCGGACGGTGAGGGGATGCTGTTCACCCCTGCCGCTTGCATGGGGGGCGAGGGCGCATCTACGCCTCCTGGACGGTGTGTATCGACGGGGGTAGGCGACGGTGTGGATCGGCCGCGGAGGTCGACAGCACGCTGCCGCACCTCGGGGTGCGGTGGCTCAGACTGTGTTCTTGCCCTGGTAGACCTCCTGAAGGAGGTCACGGGTGAACAGGTCCGGGGGCGCCTTGGTGCCACCGATCGCCAGCGTCTTCAGGGTGTCGTTGATGCGCTCGTCGGTCATCCAGAAGAGCCCGTGCGCCTGGGTGTCAGCGCTCTCGATCAGCTGGTTGGCCGCGGCGCTCTCCAGCGTCTGCTCGGCGGCGTCGAGGCCCAGGCTCTTGCCGTAGGTGTCGACCGTCAGCTGGGCGCCGAGCTTGGAGTCCTTCACGCTGTCCTGCCAGCCCTTGATGTCACCGCGCATGAAGCTGACGACGCGCGCCCGCGCGGCGGTGTCGGCGAGGGTCTGCTCGGTGACGAAGTAGGTGTTGGTGAACACCGGGTAGTTGTAGTCGTTGAACAGGAACGTGTGCGTCGCGACGCCCTTGACCAAGAGCAGGTTGGGCTCGTTGGTGACGTAGGACAGCCACCCGTCGACCTGCTTCTGCGCTAGCGGCGTGGGGTCGAACTGCACCGGCACCTTCGTGATCTTCGACGCGTCGAGGTTGTTGGCCTTGAGGAAGGTCTTCCAGATCGGCTCGTTGGCCGCCTGCACCCCGATCTTCTTGCCGAAGAACTCGATGAGCTCCGGCAGCTGGTTGGAGGTGAAGGTGCCCCAGCCGGCTGGGGTGCACGAGGCTGTTACTGGGGCTGATGCAGGGACTGCTGCTGGAGAGAGGAGCGAGCTGGTCATGACATCAGGGTCGACCCGCAGCGTGGCGTGGATGTTGCCGGCGCGCGACGAGGGTGTTACGCGTGGGCCGGCCTCGGCATGGGCCGTCCCAAGGGCAAGGAGGGGTCGATGACCGAGGGAGGGCTCGACTACGTCCGGCACAACGTCGAGGCATGGGAGGCCCGGCGTGACGACCAGCTACTGCTGGCCCGCAAACAGTGGTCGGCGCCGCAGCCGTCCTGGGGCATCTTCGGGGTCGACGAGGCCGTCGTCCGCCTCCTCCCCGAACGGCTGGACGGCATCCGGGCCCTGGAGCTGGGCTGCGGGACGGCCTACATCTCCGCGTGGCTCACCCAGCGGGGCGCGGCAGTCGTGGCGCTGGACCCCAGCGCCGGCCAACTGCAGATTGCCAGGCTGTCCCAGGACGAGTTCGGGCTGCGGTTCCCACTGGTCCAGGGGGTCGGCGAGCAGGTTCCGCTGCGGGCCGCCTCCTTCGACCTGGTCATCAGTGAGTACGGCGCCGCAATCTGGGCCGACCCCTACCGCTGGATCCCGGAGGCTGCGCGGCTGCTCCGACCTGGCGGGGAGCTGGTATTCCTCGCGAACAGCGCGCTGCTCATGCTGTGCGTGCCCGAGCTCGCCGACCTCCCCGCGCAGGACCGGCTGCTGCGCCCGCAGCGGGGGATGCACCGCATGGAGTGGCCCGACGACTCGACTGTCGAGTTCCACCTGGGCCACGGCGACTGGATCCGGCTGATGCGAGCCAACGGGTTCGAGATCGAGGATCTCATCGAGCTCTACGCGCCCGACGACGCTGCCGACACGAGCTACTCGTTCGTCACCGCGGAATGGGCGCGCCAGTGGCCGTGCGAGGAGGTCTGGCGCGCCCGCAAGGTGTGAGCGTGCGGGCCGTCTCCCTGACCTCTCATGAGCGGGGGTGACGAGCCCGGTCTCGTACGCCGCGATCACCGCATGCACCCGGTCGCGGACGCTGAGCTTGGCGAGAATGTGCGCGACATGGGTCTTGATCGTGGCCGGGGACAAGTAGAGCTCGCCGCCGATCTCGGCATTGGTCAGGCCGGCGGCGCGTCGCCGTCGACGACGGTCCGGATGCCGGCCACGAGCTCGGCCGGTGAGACGTCCTTGAGCAGGAAACCGCTGGCCCGGACGTCGGGCTGATCAGCCGCCCCACCGGTCAGCAGGCCCAGCAGGTCAGTGCGGAGCAGCCTGTGCGTGGACCAGCGAGGCCTGGTCCGTGTCCTCCTCGGTCACGCGGTCGGTCAGGTCGATCGGCGCCCCCTTCCGAGAGCGCACGACGGCATACCACAGCCCGGTCACGACCATGAGTGCCAAGAAGATGCGCGGCAGCACTTCGTACGGCGAGGGCGGCACCGGGTAGATGTTCTTGAACAGGACATAGAGCATCCCCAGCGCCGCGAGTCCGCCGATGACCACAGCTGCGCCAATCGGTGCCCGGGCCCGGCGCAGGAAGACGATCACACCGAGCGAGATGAGGATGTAGGCGACCATGTAGCCGTAGGTGCCGACCGTGCCGGCGTAGGCGAAGACGTTGACCGTCTTGATGCCGGACAGGCTCATGCCCGCGGCGATCGCGGCGCAGCACACGCTAAGGGTGACGATGGCCAGGTGCGGGGTCTGCCGCAGGTGGTGGGCGCTCGCCATCGAGCGGTGCAGCAACCGGGACTCGCCCATCGAGTAGACGAGCCGGCTGGCGGCGTTGACCGAGCCGGTGACGCAGGCGAAGAACGAGGCCGCCGCGCCGATGTCGATGAGGTAGCCCAGCAGGTGGACGCCCGCCGAGTCGGCCAGGTCGTTGAGCGGCGCTGCGCTGGCCGTGATCTTCGCTGGGTCGCCGAAGCCGACGAGCTGGGCGTAGGCCGAGAGCAGGTACAGCACCGCCGCGATCACCACGCTGCCCAGCACGGCCCGCGGAATCGTGCGGTTGGGCGACTTGGCCTCGGTCCCCATGCAGGCCGCGGACTCGAAGCCCACGTAACCGAGGATTGCAAGCACCATGCCGCCGGTGACGCCGTGCAGGGACAGGTCCTTGGGGTGCAGCGGTTCCGAGCTCAGGCCGAACTCCGCGAGCACAGCGACGACGACGATCAGGATGGAGGTGATCGAGATCAGCTCGAGCACCACGCCGACCCGCGTCGACAGTTGCACCCCGCGCACCATCGCCCAGGCCGCGAGGGCGACGCAGCCCAGCTCCAGGGCCACCGTCAGCGCCAGGCTGGTGGCGCCGGGCAGGCCGGCGGCGTTCAGCAGCGCCTCGACATACAGCGTGAAGCCCGCGATGGAGCCCACGGCGATCAACGCGTAGCCGAAGGCCGGGCCGACAGCGCCGATGAAGCCGGCACCCGGGCCGAACGCAGACGTGATGGACGACAGCAGCGTGTCCCCGCCGTGGCGCCGGGTGAACTGGGCGATGCACCAGCCGACCATCAGCAGGATGACTGTCGAGGCCGCGTAGGAGTACAGGACCGACGCACCCGCCCCGATCGCCACCAGCGCTGGGCCGGTTGCCATCACGGCACTCGGTGCGATGCCCGCCACGGACTGGGCCAAGACCTCGAACCCGCCCATGGTGGCCGCGGCGAGGCCCCGGCTCGGCGCTGGTGCCTGCAGTGTCGCTGTCATGACGCCTCCGAGTGGTTGCAGGCACAGCTGCCGCTGGCGCAGTGGCAGGACGAGGTGGTTGCGGGCAGGTCTAGCATTGGGTTGCCGTCGAAGAAGCCGAACGGCTTGAGGTGGAAGCCCACCCTCGTCACCGGCATCACCGGCCAGTCCTCGGGCCGCACGACGTGATGGGCACCGACGGTGTACCAGAGCACGAGGTCGGCGTCCTCGAGCGAGCGGTTGCTTGCGGTGTAGGCGACCAGGCCGTCCGGGCCCGGGTTCTGCGCGACGTAGTCACCGGCCGCGTACCGCTCGGCCGGGTCGTACGGGGTGGCCCACAGCTGCTTGGTGGCGAACCCGCCCCGCGCGGCCTGCTGCGAGCCGTCCTGCCACAGCGGAACGGTGTATGCGCCGGGCTCAATCCGATACGCAGTCGGCGCACCCAAGGCCGTCGTCGTGGTCGCGCTGGTGACCAGCCAGGAGCGGCCGTGCACCGGGTCCCCCACCCGCTGGGCCTCGGCCTCGGTCGTCAGGTGCCGCCGCTGGGTGCGCCACGCGTTGCCGCGCGGGTTCGACGGGCCGGCCGGCTCTGCCACCGAGTCGACCTCGTAGAGGTTGTTGGCGTCGCCGTCGACCCGCATGTCCATGCGGACGCTGAAGTAGTGCTCGTGGTTGGGCGCGAACAGCCCAGGCGCGACGAGCGTGCCGAAGTCGGGCTGCCGGCCGGGCTCGATGGCACCGGTCGACAGGATGCCGGTGAGCTTGATCTCGAACTCGATCGTGCCGTCGAGGTAGAGGTTCCAGTAGAAGCCGTACTCGTAGTTGCCGACCGTGGAGATGAACGACAGCACCAGGCGCCGGTTGCGCCGGACCTCGGCCCGGTCGGTGCGGAAGTCGGTGTGCTTCCAGCCGATCGAGGCATCCTCCTCGTGCATGCAGATGGCGTTGCCGATCCGCACCGGCTGGCCGTCCTGGTCGTTGACGTGGGCGTCGAAGTAGTGGATCTCGCCCAGGCAGTCGCAGCCGAGCTCGAGGGAGTTGGCGAGCCAGCCCAGCCCGTACTCCCCCTCGTCGAAGACGTTCTTGTTCCAGTGCGTCTCGGACGGGTCGCCGTACGGCACGTACATCTCGGCCAGCGACACCCGGTGCAGCACCGGGCGCAGTACACCCTTGTCGACGTAGCCCATCTCGTGCAGGACCAGGCCCTCCCTGGGGGTGAACCCGATGCGCAGCCGCCAGTTCGCCCAGGAGATGGCGTGCCCGTCGACGCTGAACGAGCGCCCCTCCGGTTGGGTGATGGCAATCGGCTTCATCGGCTCGCGCGCCTCGGTGAAGGAAGGCACGTTGCCGGGCCCCGTCATGAGCTCGGGGTAGTAGTTGCCGGCCTGCGTCGGCAGCGGCACCACCCCGTGGTCGACGACGTCAATGACGCGCATCGTGTCGAGGTCGACGGTGACGATCAGGCCCTCGACCGGCCGCGCGTAGCCGTTGTCCTGCGGGCTCGTGCGCACGAAGGTGAGGGGGCGCGCCAGGCGCCGCTCGCGGGGGTGGTCCTCCGGCCCGGTGAACCCCGAGGCCCAGGGGTCGATCATCGCAAGGGAGAAGTCCTCGACGCCGCGCAGCCGCATCGCCGCCTGCCAGCGCTCGTCCTGCCGGACGACCTCCTCGCAGGCCATGAACTCCTCGAACATCATCGGCGCCTGGCCGTCGACGGCCCGGAAGGAGATGACAGCCCCTCGGCTGAGCGCGACGAGAGCCTCGTAGGTGCTCCGCTCGGCCGGGTTGCGCAGCACCATGGCCGCCTGCCGGTCCCACGCGAGACCCGGCGTCCAGCTCGTCAGGAGGTCCTTGGGGGGCTCGGCGAGTTCGACGAACACGAAGCGCGTGCCCTCGGGTACCGCCGGATGGGCGGTCAGCAGTGCGCTCGCCGCCCTGATCTCGTTGGGACGGAGCGGATCCAGCGGGTGCGAGGCAGGCGCCAACCCGATCTCGAGGGTGTCGGGGCTAGTGGCAGAGATCGTCATGGGCACCTCGAGGCGAAGGCGGGCTGTCCTGGTGGGGTCGGCGGCTCGCAGTGCCTACCAGTGCTCCCAGTGGCCCCCAGCGGCCCGCCAGCCCCGTGCGGCGAACGCTAGGTCGCGCCTGTTACCCCCGGCCGTCGATCGTGTTACCGGCCCGGATCGCTTCTCTCACACTCTCGCACCGGCCCCGCTGGATGCGGGCCCACTGCGCGCTACCCCTGCGTCAGCGCGCCTTCGGCCTCGAAGCGGGCCAGCCCGAGCGCACCGAGAACGGCGAGCGCGAAGCCCGCGACGGCCAACGGCACCAGCCCGCTGCGCACCCGGTCGCCCAGCAGCACCGCTCCGACGAGCGCGGGCACCGCAGTCTGCGTCACGACGACGGCGGCGGCACTTGTCGTGACCGAGCCCCGCTGCATCGCCGTCGAGTAGAGCAGGAAGGCCACGAGCCCGGCTCCGCAGAGGACATAGGTCACCGGGGAGCGGACCAGGGTGAGCGGCGACAGGTCGGGCAGCAGCCGTGCGGACACGGCGACGATGCCGAAGCTGGCCCCGGCCAGCAGCCCGAGCGCGAGCGCCGCCGTCGAGGTGGCGAGCCGGACAGCCCCTAGGGACAGGACGAGCACCGCAGCCACGGCAGCCACCAGCGCTATGACCCCTGCCGTCCCCGCGCCGGCGGCGCCATTGCTGCTCGCGGTGGGCGCGAGCATCCCGAGCCCGACGAACACCGCCACCAGAGCCATCCGCTGCCCTCGCGTCAGCGGCACGTGGAAGACGCGGACGGACAGCAGGGCGGTGACGGCAACGCTGCAGGAGATGACCGCCTGCACGAGGAAGAGCGGCAGTGACTGCAGGGCAGTGATATGCAGCCCGAAGCCGACAACGTTGAGCACCAGCGCGGCATTGAAGGCCGGTCGGCGCAGCAGGCGCACGAGCAGCAGCGGGTCGACGCCGCTCCTCGCGGAGACGCCCCGCGTCGCAAGGCCCTGAAGTACCGCGGCGACCCCGAAGGCGCAGGCAGCGGCTAATACAGCGGCGGCGGCAAGCAGAGTGCTCAGGGGACGGTGTCCATCGAGTGGGCCAGCAGGGCGCGCGCTGCTCGGCGGCGCGCCTCCAGGTGCAGGCTCAGCCCGAGGTAGTAGACGAGGTAGAGCATCGAGATCCCGAGCACGGCCGGGTTGGGATGCGGCAGCTGCGCGACGATGATCGCGTAGGCCACGAGCCACAGGGCGGACAGCACGAGCGTCGGCGTGCGGAACGCCTGCGTCCTCGACGGGTAGACGTACCCGATGGGCACGAACACCAGCAGGGCGCAGACGACCAGGACGACCGACATCACCGCCGGCGGCAGGTCGAGCGCGACTGCGTAGAAGGCGATGACGTTCCAATAGCTCGGGAAGCCGAGGAAGAAGTGGTCGTCTGTCTTCGCGTCGACCCGGCAGAACTGGTAGCTCGAGGCGACGAGCGGCATCGCCGCCACCACCTCACCGAGTGTGCCGCCGGGCAGGTAGCCGCCCTGCAGAAGCAGCACCACGGGAGCGAACACATACGTCAAGAAGTCGACGATGTTGTCGAGCAGGGCTCCATCGAACCAGGGCAGGCGCTCCCTGACGGCAAAGCGACGGGCGAGCATGCCGTCGGTGCCGTCGATGACGAGCGCCGCGAGGCCCAGCCAGAGCGCCTGGGCGGTGTCACCGTGGATGGCGGCCAGGACGATGAGCAGCGCCAGCACGGCACCCGTTGCGGTGTAGGCGTGGACGGCACCGGCCCGAAGACCGGACCACGACGAGCTCGACGGCATGATGTTCCGGATCCTTCACGGTGCGCGACCGGGTGCGGCGCTCTTCGGCAACTATGCCCGCCAGAGCGGGCCGCGCACCGCATCTCGCCACTCGGCGTAGCCCTCGTCACTCGCCTGCTCGTTCCAACCGCCACCCTCAGGTTGTCCCCCTGGGCAGCCGAGGGCTGACGAGGCTGGGCAATGGGGCGCCTGGCGCACGGGGCACCGGCGCCGCGGCTGCTGCCGTAGCGCCGCGAGCATAGGGCGGTGGTCAGGCGGGCACGTCGACCCAGACCGGGGAGGACCAGGCCATCTCCCCGTCGACCTGGATGACCCGCACGTAGTAGCAGGCAGGGGCGTCCGGGACGTCGGTCCAGCTCACTCGCTGCTGGGTGCTCCCGAGCGAGCTCAGTCCACCTGTCCCGCGCTGCAGCAGCAGGCAGCCGCCGTGCCCGACGGGGACGGAGGCGGTGCACTCGAGCAGGCTGCCAAGCGTTCTCGTCACCCCGCCTTCCGGAGTGGCCAGCTCGACCGACGCATCCGGGGGCCCCACGACTGTCAGTTCGATGCCACCGCGCTGGGCGCCGTAGGGCTCGCCGAAGAACTTGGTACACGCCACCCACCGGACCTCGTGCCGGCTGGCCGCGACGACCTCGGGGCTCCAGAACGGGGTCTGGACGATCTTGCCGCCGCTGATCCGGATGTGGCCGCTCCAGTCGGTGGTGACCAGGCTGTGCCCGAACTCGACCCGCAGCGGGACCTCGACCCAGCCCTCCGGCAGGTCCGGATCGGGCGCCAGGCTGCGGATCAGCTCGCCATTGCGGACCAGCTCGATGCGGGCCAGGTCCCGGAAGCCCTGGGCAACGACCTCGACCTCGATGGGCCCGGTGCTGGTGGTCTCGCTCCCCATGAAGGCGCCGGCCACACGCACGTCGACGACGACGTCGCGGGTCGTCGCCCCGAACACCCGCCGCTGGTGCAGCGCGTCGAACACCCCGGAGCGGGTGAGCCGCTCGGCGAAGGCGCCGACGTAGCTGGCGCCGTTGCCGTGGTCGGAGCTGGCGATCAGGCCGAAGCGGTGGCCCCGGCTCAGCCCGTCGGAGACGAACGTCCCCTGGGCTGTGGCATCGGAGTACTGGCGAAAGCAGCCCTGCGCCTCGTAGTTGCCGCGACAGGCCTGGAACACCTCGACGAGGCGCAGGTACTCGGGGTCGTGGTAGTCCCAGTCGTAGGCGATCATGGCCGACCCTGGGTGGTGCGGGATGGTGATGGCCGGGTGGTCGGGGTGGCGACGCAGGCTCGACCACAGCTCGTCCGGCGTGCGCGACCCCTCGGCGAACGAGGAGTAGATAGGTGCGCCACGCTGCTCGGAGCCGTAGATGACGTTCTGGTGCCCGGTCGCCCCCGTCCACTCGAAGCCGTACAGCGGCACGAACCGGTCGTCGACCCGGAACAGGTCGGCGATCTTCTGGATGCACCACCACTGGTACTCGCTGCTGTTCTCGGAGTGGTCGGTCACCGCCCAGAAGTCGTAGTCGCAGACGTCCCAGCCGTAGCGGTAGAAGTCCTCCAGCGACGGCTCGTCGCCCGAGGTGCACCTGCTGACCAGCGAATGGCGGTGCAGGTCGCCCCAGTACAGGGTGAGCTCGGTGCCGTCGTGCTGGGTCCGGTACCGCTCGCTCTCGCCGGCGGCGAGCCAACCGCGTGCCTCATGGCGCTCGCTGCTGGCCACCACAGCGCGCCGGCTGTCGGCGCGGGCCGCGCCGCCGGTGGCCGGCAGCACCGACGACCGGATCGCGCCAACCCCGTGCATCCCGTGCCACACCACCGAGCCCAGGTGCTCGAGCAGCCGCGGGCACTCCCGTCCCCCGAACCCCTCGGTCCAGGTCAGGCTGCGCTCCAGGCGCCCGTCGGTCTGCCAACTCAGGACGACACCGCCGGTAACCGGCGCCACGGCGACCTCCTCCAGCGTGCCGTCGCTGTCGCTGAAGGTGACCGGCGCGGACCAGCCGCCGGCCCCGAGCCGCTGAGCGGCGACCTCCCAGTAGTAGGTCATCAGCGGCAGCCGGCGGTGCACCCGGTAGGCGACCACGAGCCCGCCGGCATCGTCGGCCGCCAGGCGCGGCAGGCCGCCGGGGACGGAGTCGAGCCCCTCGGCGAGCACCCCCTCGACCTCGAGCAGGCCCCCCTCGTCCACCTTGACGACGCGCAGCGATGCGCTCACCTCGGGAAGCAGCTCGGAGGGCACGGCATCGCCGCTCTCCCGCATGCCAGAGAGCTGTGGCGCCTGGTCGAGCTCCTCGACCGGGCGCAGCCGGGTCGGTCCGGAGCCGCCGTGCCCGTGGACCGCGATGACGTCGAAGGCGCACCAGAGGCCGCCGTCGGTCGTGACGGCGAGACTGGGATGCAGGGCGTAGTCGGTGCCTGAGCTCAGCGGCCGCACGGGGCCGAGCTCGCCGAGCCCGCTGGCAACGCAAACGACGACCCGGTAGGAGCCACCCGCGTACTCCGACCAGGCGTACGCGCTGCCGCCGCCAGCCAGGACCGCGACGGATGGATCCCAGGCATTGCCGGCGGCACCGGCGCTGACCAGCCGCGGCTCGTCGTCCCAGCGCCCACCGCGCCAGCGCCGCGACCAGATGCCGAATCCGGCGCCGGACGGGCCCTGCCACACCACCTCGACGCTGCCGTCCGGATGCGCCACCACCTCCTGGTTGAACGACGGGTGACCGGTGCTGCTCACCTGCTCGCCCGGCCCCCAGCCGGCCACCGGGTCGAAGCGGTGCGCCCAGACGTCGACGTGGCCGCCGCTCGCACGCCCGTAGCAGACCCACGGCACGCCGTCCGCGTCGACTGCTGCCGACGGGCGGAAGCAGTCCGAGGGCTCGGGCGTGAGCACGGCGGGAACGGCGGCCGGTCCGGCGGTGGCCTCAGGGATGACAGCAGCGACGACCCGTTCCCCGACGCCCGCCTCCCACTCGATCCAGGCGTGCACCACTTGCCCGTCGGAGGCGGCAGCGACCGCGGGCCTCGCCGCCGACCTGGGTCCGCAGACGTCCCACCCCGGGTCGCGGCGGTGCCCGGCCAGGCGAGGCGCCACGGCCAGCGCTTCGTCGGCGGCGGCGAGGTATTGGTTGAGCCGCCCGCCGCCCTCGTCCACCCACATGTACCGCATCGGATCGGGGTCGAGGACGGCGTCGACGCCCGACAGGTCGACACAGCCCTCCACGGCATCGGCGAGCCGGCGGTTGAGGGCGAGCACGCTGTCGAGGTCGTCCCGTTGCTGGGCGGTGTAGCCCTCCTGATGGTGATCCAGGCCGCAACAGCTGGCCATGTACGCGCCTTTCTTCGGGGAGCGGTAGCGCAAGTCGGGCGGGGTGACGCCTGCCTCAGGTAGCGGTGACGGTGGCAAGGCGCCGGGGCGACAAGGTACTGAGCCGCTGGTGTGCCGCCGCGAAGCGGGCGAGGCCGTACTCGGCGTAGTCCACGGCGGGGTCGGCGGACAGGAGCTGGACATACGACCAGACGCCCCAAGCGACATCGGACATCACCTGGAGCAGCCCGAAGCGATGCGAGGACGCGGCCGGCACGCGGCCGCCGTAGTACGTCTCGAGCAGCGCCTCGTCGTCGGCGGACGTGTAGCCAGATTCGACGGACAGGTCGGCGAGGTCCCACATCGGGTCGCCCATGGCGGCGTACTCCCAGTCGACGAGGCAGACCGTCGCGCCGGTGTCGACGAGATTGCCGGGGTAGGGGTCGTTGTGGCAGGGCACGAGCTTCGCCGGCCGCTCCGCAAGGGCCTGCTCGATCAGCCGGACCGAGCCGGCCAGCTCGGCGTACGCAGCGGGCAGGGATACGGACGCAACGGCAAGCATCGCCTCGTAGTCGGCCATGGCCGCGAAGACATCGAAGCGCCCGCGAAACCGAGCGCGCAGCCGGTGCAGCCGGCGCAGCGTCAGGGCTGCGCGCCGCCCGACATCGCGCTGGCGCAGGCTCTGCGGGGTCGTGGTGCAGCCTGCGACCCAGCGGGTGAGCATCGCGCCGTCGGTGCGGTCGAACCAGACCAGCACCGGCGCCACTCCGGCCGCCGCGGCAACGGCTGCGTTGCGCGCCTCGCGCGCCCTGTCTATGTACCGCTCGGTCCCCGGTCCGGGCAGGCGCAGCGCGAAGCACTCGCCGCCCACGTCGAGCCGGTACGTCGCATTGGTGAAGGAGGCGAGCCGCGTCGCGCGGTAGCCCTCTCTCGCGCGCTCGCTGAGTTCGGGGATGCGAGCCAGGGTGCGCTGCAGCTGCTCGTTCACCTCGTGGGCCGGCTGCGGGCGAACCGGGCCCGCTTCAGCCAACGGCACCCCTTATGTCTATCGCAGATTCATGAAGGATTCGCCGAGCTGGGATTGACTCAGCGCACGGGCGCACTCAGCTGCGGATCAGGCCAGGCAGGTGAGGGGCCGGCCGCCGTTGTAGGTGACCATGTCTCCGAGTGCCGCGGGGACGTCGATGACGGCCCCCTGCGCGGCGCCGTCGAGCTCGGCGTAGGCGCGGTGCAGGTTGCCGACCAGCCGCTCGCTGTCGAGCCAGCCGGCGTAATCGCCGAGCTCGGTCTGCCGCGCGGCCTCGAGCGGCGGCAGGCCAGCTGCACGGCCCCGTTCGGCGACGTCGAGGACGAAGCGCAGGTAGCCAAGGACCTCCTCGATCACCGAAGGCCCGGACACCGGCCCGTGGCCCGGCACGATTGTCTGCGCGCCGAGCGGCGCCACCACCTTCTCGAGCACGTCGATCGCGCCTTGCACCGAGCCCATGAGCAGGAACGGCGTGCCGCCCGCGAACAGCAGGTCACCCGCGTACAGCAGCGAGCGGTCCGGGATCCACACGATGGAGTCGTTGGTCGTGTGGGCGGGCGTGCCGACGTGGAGCACCTCGGCCCGCACGTCGCCCACATAGAGCGTGACGCCCTCGCGGTAGGTCAGGGACGGCGGCTCGAGCTCCACGGCGCCAATGTCGAACGGGGTCCAGAAGGGAGGATCGCGCAGCACGCCGGCCTCGATGATCGCCTCGCGCGTCCGCTCGTGGGCGACGACAGTGGCATCGCGGAACAGGTAGTTGCCGTGGGTGTGGTCGCCGTGGTGGTGGGTGTTGACCATGGTGCGGACGGGGCGCGAGGTCACCGAGCGGATGGCGTCGCGGTAGGCGCGCGTCCGCGCCTCGGTCGCGCACGTGTCAATGCTGACGGCGCCGTGCGGTCCGAGGAGCAGACCGGTGTTGTTGATCCACCAGCTGCCGTCCGGCTGCACGTAGGCATACATGCCCTCGGCGACCTCCTGCAGGACGGGCGGCCCCAGCCCGGACTCACGCAATGATGTGCTCATCTATGCCCTTCCGACAGTTCCTCGTGACCGGGTGACAAGCCGCGCACTAGCCCCCGAAGTCGCCGGCGCGCTGCCGCAGCTCACGCAGCGTGCCGACCAGGGTGCGGACCCTGCCCGGGGCCAGCCCGGGCTCGGCGAACACCCGGCGGTTGAGCTCCGCCGTCGCCTCCAGCGCGAGGTGGCGCCCCGCAGCAGTGACTTCCACGAGGATGGCCCGCCCGTCGGTGGCGTGCGGCCGGCGAAGGACCAGCCGCGCCGACTCGAGCCGGTCGACGGCGTTGGTGACGCTGGTCGGATGGACCTGCAGCCGCTCGCTGGCCTTCTTGACCGGCAGCGACCCATGGCTGCTGAAGTGCAGCAGCATCAGCAGCTCGTAGCGCGCGAAGGTGAGCCCGAACGGGCGCAGCACCTCATCGACCCGCGCCTGCATGATCTGCTGAGCGCGCATGACCGAGGTGACCGCAGCCATCCCGTCAGCGGCGTCGCCCCACCCGTGGGCGTCCCACTGCCGCCGCGCCTCAGCGATCGGGTCGAGCCTCACACGTTGCGACGGTACTGACCGCCTACCTCGAAGAAGGCGTCGGTGATCTGCCCGAGCGAGCACGAGCGCACTGCGTCCATGAGGGCAGCGAACACGTTGCCGCCCTGCATCGCCGCGTCCCGCAGAGCCGCGAGAGCCACTGGTGCCTCGTTCTGGTGCGCGGCGTGGAACGCATGCAGCCGATCGAGCTGGGACTGCTTCTCAGCCCCGGTCGCGCGGGCGAGCTCCACCGCCGGCGGGGCCGCATCGGTCTCGGGTGCCCGGAAGGTATTGACGCCGACGATCGGCAGGGAGCCGTCGTGCTTGCGGTGCTCGTAGAGCATCGACTCGTCCTGGATCCGGCCGCGCTGGTAGCCCGTCTCCATCGCGCCGAGCACACCGCCACGCTCGGCGATCCGGTCGAACTCGGCCAGGACCGCCTCCTCGACGAGGTCGGTCAGCTCGTCGACGATGTACGAGCCCTGCAGCGGGTTCTCGTTGACGGACAGGCCCCACTCCTTGTCGATGACCAGCTGGATGGCGAGCGCCCGGCGCACCGACTCCTCGCCCGGCGTGGTCACCGCCTCGTCGTAGGCGTTGGTGTGCAGGCTGTTGGCGTTGTCGTAGAGCGCGCACAGCGCCTGCAGGGTGGTGCGGATGTCGTTGAAAGCCATCTCCTGCGCGTGCAGAGAACGGCCCGAGGTCTGCACGTGGTACTTCAGCTTCTGCGAGCGCTCCGAGGCGCCGTACCTGTCACGCATCGCCACGGCCCAGATCCGACGGGCCACGCGGCCGATCACCGTGTACTCGGCGTCCATCCCGTTGCTGAAGAAGAACGACAGGTTGGGGGCGAAGTCGTCGATGCTCATCCCCCGCGCGAGGTAGGCCTCGACGTAAGTGAAGCCGTTGGCGAGCGTGAAGGCGAGCTGGCTGATCGGGTTGGCCCCGGCCTCGGCGATGTGGTAGCCCGAGATGCTGACGGAGTAGAAGTTCTGCACCATGTTGTCGACGAAGAACTGCTGGATGTCGGCCATCGCCCGCAGCGCGAACTCGGTCGAGAAGATGCACGTGTTCTGGCCCTGGTCCTCCTTGAGGATGTCCGCCTGCACCGTGCCCCGCACGTTCTGCAGCACCCACTCCCGAAGCTGCTCGGCCTCGGCGGCGCCCGGCTCGCGGCCCTCCTGCTGGCGGAAGTAGTCCAGCCGCTGGTCGATGGCCGTGGTGAGGAACATCGCGAGGATGGTCGGAGCAGGTCCATTGATCGTCATGGACACCGAGGTGGTCGGCGAGCACAGGTCGAAGCCGCCGTACAGCACCTTCATGTCATCGAGCGTGGCGATCGAGACACCGGAGGTGCCGACCTTGCCGTAGATGTCGGCGCGCGGATCGGGGTCACGCCCATACAGCGTGACCGAGTCGAAAGCCGTCGAGAGCCGCGTCGCCGGTTGGCCCGCCGACAGCACCTGGAAGCGACGGCTGGTCCGGAAGGCGTCGCCCTCACCAGCGAACATCCGGGCCGGGGCTTCCCCCTGGCGCTTGAAGGGGAAGACGCCGCCGGTGAAAGGGAAGGAGCCGGGCAGGTTCTCGCGGCGCAGGAAGCTCACCAGCTCGCCCTGGTCCTGGGTGCGCGGCAGCGCGACGCGGCGCACCTTGTTGCCCGACAGCGTCTCGCGGGTCAGCGGGGTGTGGATCTCCTTGCCGCGAACCGTGTAGATGAGCTCGTCGCCGGTGTACTCCTCGACCCGCGCGGGCCACGCCTGCAGGGCGGCCTCGACCTGCGCGTCGAGCGCGATCTGATCGAGCGCCGCGTCGAGCTCCGTTGTGTCGGACAGCACCTCTCGCGCCGTTGTCAGGTGCTGGCGACGGCGGGCCAGGGCGGCCTGCTCGGCGGTGGCGGCGTGGTAGTCGCGCACGTTGGCGCTGATCTCTGACAGGTAGCGCTCGCGGGCGGTGGGCAGCACGCTGGTGAACCCGGTGGACACGGTGGTGGAGACGGCGGGCAGCACCCCGGCCCCGAGGCCGAGCCCGCGCTCGGCGAGCAGGCCGCGCAGGTGCTGGTAGAGCGCGGTCACCCCGTCGTCGTTGAACCGGGCGGCCGAGGTCCCGAAGACCGGCATGTCCTCCCAGTTCTGCCCGAAGGCCTCGCGGTTGCGGACCAGCTGGCGGGCGACGTCGCGCCGGGCGTCCTCCGCCCCGCGGCGCTCGAACTTGTTGATGGCGACCACATCGGCGTGGTCCAGCATGTCGATCTTCTCGAGCTGCGAGGACGCGCCGTACTCCGGCGTCATCACGTAGAGCGAGACGTCGCAGTAGTCGGTGATGGTGGCATCGCCCTGCCCGATGCCAGGTGTCTCCACGATCACCAGGTCGAAGCCGGCAGCCGTGCAGGCGGCGATCGCGTCGGACAGGTGCGCCGGCACCGGCGTCCCGCTGGTCCGGGTGGCCATCGACCGGAAGAACACCTGGCTGCTGTCGAGGGCGTTCATGCGGATGCGGTCGCCGAGCAGCGCGCCGCCCCCTTTGCGCCGGGTGGGGTCGACGGCGATGACCGCGACCCGCAGCTTGTCCTCCTGGTCCAGGCGCAGCCGGCGCAGCAGCTCGTCGGTCAGGGAGGACTTCCCGGAGCCGCCCGTGCCGGTGATGCCGAGTACGGGCACCCGCCCTGCATGCTTCTGCACCGCGGCAGCCAGCTCAGCGGAAGCGCCCTGCTCGAGGACTGTCAGCGCCCGGGCGAGCGCCGGGGTGCTGCCCGAGAGCAGGTCGTCGAGCGCCGGGGGGTCGGTGGAGAGGTCGACGTCGCAGGCAGCGACGAGGGTATTGATCATCCCAGCGAGCCCGAGGCGCTGGCCGTCCTCGGGAGCGAAGATCGTCACACCCCGGCTCTTCAGGAGGGCGATCTCCTCCGGCACGATGACGCCCCCGCCGCCCCCGAAGACCTGCACGTGCCCGGCCCCGACCTCGGTCAGCCGCTCCTTGAGGTAAGTGAAGTACTCGACGTGCCCACCCTGGTAGGAGCTGACGGCCACGCCCTGCGCATCCTCCTGCAGGGCAGCCGCCACGACCGCGTCGACGCTTCTGTCGTGGCCGAGATGGACGACCTCGACCCCCTGGCTCTGCAGCACCCGGCGCATGATGTTGATGGCTGCGTCGTGGCCGTCGAACAGGCTCGCGGCAGTCACGAAGCGCACCGGGTTCAGCGGGACATGCAGGACATGCAGGGCCACAGGACCTCCGAGGCGTCAGCTATCGAGCCAAGAATAGCTGGACGTCCACGTATGTGCCAGGGCCAGTAACTGGCTGATGACGCGGGTCGAGTGGCTCAGTCGAGGGAGCTCGTCGAGCACCTGCCGCGACGCCGACAGGCCCAGCCGCGTCGCGCCGGCCTCCACCATCGCCATTGCCTGTCGGCCTGTGCGGATGCCACCACTCGCCTTCACGCCCAGCCGATCGCCCACGGCCCCGGCCCCGGCCCTCAGCCTGACCGCGTGCTCGCTCGCGCCGCCAGCAGGGTGGAAGCCGGTCGAGGTCTTGACGAAGTCGGCCCCCGCATCCTCCGCGGCGCGGCAGGCGCCGAGGACGGCAGCGTCGTCCAGCGCGGCTGACTCGATGATCACCTTGAGAAGGTGTGGCGCGGGGGTGGCTGAGCGCACTGCCGCGATGTCCTGCTCGACCGCGCTCCACTCCCCCGCTCGCGCAGCACCCAGATCGATGACCATGTCCACCTCGTCCGCACCCGCCTCGACCGCCAGAGCGGCCTCGTGCGCCTTGACAGTGCTGGCGTGCGCGCGGACGGGAACCCGCAGACGGTCGCCACCCGCAGCCCCGCCACCCGCAGGCCCGCGGCAGCGGCCGGGTCGAGCGGCAGCATCAAGGGCGAAACGCACACTGCCAGGACGCCGAGCTCGCCCGCCTCGGCAACCAGTGCCGTGCCGTCGGCGCGGGTCGCTTCCGGCCTGAGCAGGGTGTGGTCGATCATCCGGGCCAGGACTGCACGGGTAGACAAAGACCCAGGTGTGGCAGCGGTCATGGGGTGATCCTCTCTCGTGCGTCCTGCTCAGCCGTTGCTCTGCTGTGTTCCTGTGTCGGTCACACCACGTCAGCACGGGCTTGCTCTTGCTGGTTACTTAGGGCACCCTTACGTCAGAGCCGTGCGATGGCGGCGCCGAGTGACGAGGATCCACATGAGCTTGTCCCGCACGCTGCTTCTCGGCTTCATCGCCGGGGCAACCATCTTGCTGGGGCTGCCGGTGGGCCGGCTGCGCCGACCAGCGCCCAACCTGCGCGTGTTGCTGAACGCGATCGCAGTCGGCGTGCTCGTGTTCCTGGTCTGGGACGTGCTGTCGGCGGCGTGGGAGCCCATCGACGCGGCGCTGGGCAAGGTGCACGAGGGCACCGGCGGGTTAGGCGCTGTCGGGGGCTACGGGCTGCTGTTCACCGCCGGCCTCGCTGTCGGGCTGCTCTCACTGGTTGCCTACGAGCGCTGGATGGGTCGTCGGGCCAAGTCCCTGGCCCGCCGGTTCGGGCCGGGTGCGATGGCGGTCGGCGAGCTCTCTGCGCGCCGGGCCGGTCTGGCCACCTGGAGCCCGGGGCGCCGGCTGGCGCTGCTGATCGCGATCGGGATCGGGCTGCACAACTTCGCCGAGGGGCTGGCGATCGGGCAGTCGGCCGCCTCCGGCGACATCGCCCTGGCGACCCTGCTGGTGATCGGCTTCGGGCTGCACAACGCGACCGAGGGGTTCGGCATCGTCGCCCCGCTTGCGGGCGACGAGCAGGGCCGGCCCAGCTGGGCCTTCCTGGGCGCGATGGGGCTGATCGGCGGCGGGCCGACGTTCCTCGGAGCGGCACTCGGTCACAGCTACACCAGCGAGCCGGTCAGCGTGGTGTTCCTGACCCTGGCGGCCGGCTCGATGCTGTACGTGGTGACCCAGCTGATCGGCGTGGCTGCCAAAGCCAAGCGGCAGGACCTGCTCGCCTACGGGCTGCTGATCGGGCTGCTGGCCGGCTTCATCACCGACGGCATCGTCACGGCCGCCGGCGTCTGAGGCACCGGCACGACGCGTTCAGCCCTGCCCTGCTGCCTCTTTGAGCGCAGCGCCCGGCTCGACCTCGACGCCGTCCTGTGACCACCGGGTGTGGAAGGCGCCGTCGCGGTCGACGCGACGGTAGGTGTGGGCACCGAAGTAGTCACGCAGCCCCTGGATGAGGTTGGCCGGCCCGCGTTCCTGCCGGTATCCGTCGTAGTAGGCCAGGGCAGCCGAGAAGGCTGGCAGCGGAATGCCGTTGCTGATGCCCGCCGTCACAGCGCGTCGCCAAGGCTCCTGTCCCGCAGCCAGCTCACCCGCGAAGTAGGGCAGCAGCAGCAGGCTGTCGACATCAGGGTCCTTCTCGTAGGACTCCCGGATGCGGTCGAGGAAGCGAGCGCGGATGATGCAGCCGCCGCGCCAGATCGTGGCGAGGCCGCCGAGATCGAGGTCCCAGCCGTTCTCCCGGCTGGCCGTGGCCAGCTGGTCGAACCCCTCGGCGTAGGCGACAACCTTCGAGGCGTACAGCGCCTGGCGGATGTCGTCGACCAAGCCTGCATCGCCGGACGGCTGGGGTGACGGGCCCGACAGCTCACCCGCTGCCCGCCTGCGCTCATCCCGTAGCGCCGACAGGGAGCGGGCATACACAGCGCTGGTCATGCTCGGGGCCGGAACCCCCAGCTCCAGCGCATCCTGCGCCGTCCAGCGCCCCGTGCCCTTCTGCTCGGCCTGGTCGACGATGACGTCAACGAGCGGCCCTCCCGTGGCCTCGTCCCGCTTCGCCAGCACGAAGCCGGTGATCTCGATGAGGAACGACTCCAGGTCGCCGTCGTTCCAGCCCTCGAAGACGGTGGCCAGCTCATCGGCCGGCCGTCCGAGCAGATGCCGCATCAGGTCGTAGGACTCGACGATGAGCTGGATGTCGGCGTACTCGATGCCGTTGTGGACCATCTTGACGTAGTGGCCCGCGCCGCCCGGGCCGATGTAGCGGCAGCACGGCTCACCGTCGACCTGGGCGGCGATCCGGGTGAGGATCGACTCGACCTGTGCGTAAGCCGCCCGGTCACCGCCGGGCATGATGCTCGGGCCGTGTAGCGCGCCTTCCTCACCACCGGAGATGCCGACACCGAGCAGGGACACGCCGAACTCCTTGGCTCGCTCCTGCCGGCTGACGGTGTCGCGGAAGAAAGAGTTGCCGCCATCGATCACGATGTCGCCCGGCTCCAGCAGCGGCAGCAAGTCCTCGAGTACGGCGTCGACCGGGGCACCGGCTTTCACCATGAGGATCACCTTGCGTGGGCGCGCGAGCCGGCCGACCATCTCCTCCAGCGACGCGGCGCCGGTGAGCGGATCGTCGCCCTCGAGGCCGCTCAGGAAAGCGTCGGTCGTCGCCTGCGTGCGGTTGTGGGCGACGACCGGGATGCCGCGGCTGGCGATGTTGCGAGCCAGGTTCTGCCCCATGACAGCCAGCCCCGTAAGACCGATCTCCGCAGTCGCCTCGCCTTGCTGACCCATGCTGTCCATCTCCTCAGGAGCGCTCCCGGGCCGGCGCCGGTCCGTGCGCGTCACCGCGCCCGGCCGCAGGCTAACGCCCCGCTCGGCCCCTCCCGCGGCCGCCCCCGACCCAGCCGTACGAGCGCGCTGACCCGCGCACCGGCTAGGAGGGATACGTCGGCAGCGTTCGGCGCACCGTCACCCACTGGGTGTCGGTGAAGGCGTCGAGGTTGGCCTGCGTGCCACCGTGCCGCGAGCCGGTCCCTGACGCGAGCACGCCGCTGAACGGGATGACGGCCTCGTCGTTGACGGTCTGGTCATTGATGTGGATCAGGCCGCTCGGGATGCGCTCGGCGATCTCGAGCCCTCGGAAGGCGTCGGACGTGAGGATGCTCAGCGACAGGCCGTACTCCCAGCGCCGGGCGAGCTCGACCGCCTCGTCGACGCTGCCGACCGTCACCAGGGGCGCCACCGGCCCGGTTGGCGGCACCGAACGCAACGAGGTCGAGCCGCTTGTCGGTCGCCTGGCGCAGGCGGACGACGTACTGCTCGGGCGAGCCCTCCGCAGCAAGGAACGCGAGGCCGCGGTCCTGCGCCACGGGGGTCAGCCCCCACATCCCGGTGTAGAAGTCCAGCTGGGCGTCGAAGTCGGGCAGCGCGAGGTCGACGTGCCGAAGATGGGTGATGAGGCGCTCGGTCATGGCCGCTCCTGTGCGTGTGCTGTCGTGGCGAGTTGCTGGGTATCGGCGAGTAGCAGAGTGGTCGCGAGTTCGGTGGCGACGGGGCCCGCGGCGAGTCCGAGCCGCTCGGCGTTGCCGCCAGCCACGGCTGCCGCATCGGCGGGGGACAGCCCTGCGGCGGGAAGACGCGCCAACGGCTCCTCGACCCCCATGTCGAAGGGGTAGTCCGAGCCGAGCAGCACCCGGTCGGCGCCGACAGCGACCACGAGGGCACGTAGGCCCATCGGCGCTGTGGACGAGCGAGTCGAACCAGAGCCGGCGCAGGTAGCTGCTCGGTGCGTCACGACAGCCGCGCGCCTCGGGGCGCACAGCCCACGCATGGTCGGAGCGCCGGATGTAGGTCGGCAGGTAGCCGCCGCCGTGCGCGGCAAGGAGCTGCAGGCCGGGATGCCGGTCGAGGACGCCCGCGAAGATCAGGTGTGACAGCGCGACAGCGTTCTCCACCGGCTGGGCCACCGTGTTGGCGAGGTAGTACCGGTCGAGCCGCTCGTCGAGGGTGCAGCCGAACGGGTGCAGGAAGACGATGGCACCGAGCTCGGCGGCCCGCGCCCAGAACGGCTCGAGCCGCGCGTCGGACAGCTCGATGGTGCGCTCCCCCTCTGGCCCGGGCGCGTGCGAGGAGATCTCGACCCCGGCCAGGCCGCAACCGGCGACAGCATCGTCCAGCGCCTCGACCAGGAGGCCCGGATGCTGCAGCGGCACCAGACCGAGCCCGCGGAAGCGGTTCGGCTCCTCCTCGACCAGCGCCGCGATGCCGCGATGCGCAGCGTGGTACACCGAGCGCGCGAGCTCGGGCTCGGCCCAGTAGTCGACGGCGACGGCGACGGCGATACGACCTGCACGTCGATGCCGGTGGCATCCATATCTGCTAGGCGCCGGTCAAGACCGGTGAGCTGCGGGATGCGCTCACCCACCATCCGGCGGGAGACAGCGCTTGACTGCTCGCCGTTGCGCCGCAGGTCGAGAGCCTGCTGCGCGGCCAGCGCCGGATGGCCGGCGACGACGGCCTCGACCTCACTGACAATGGCATGGGCGTGGACGTCGACGGTCCGGATTCCGGCCGCGGCACCGCTGGGGGGGCTGTGGGTGCTGTCAGCGTTGGTCATGCGGGCTGGCTCACGAGGCTGATGACCGAGCCCATGAGGCCGGGGACGTCGGGTGCGGGGTTGTGCTCCAGCAGCCAGTCGCCGAGCTGAACCGACGCGTCGACGACTGTCTTGGCCCGGTTGTAGCGGCGATCCATGAACCCATCCCACAGAGCGTCATCGACCTCGCCGGCCGCCAGCAGCAGCTCGGCAAGGACCGCAGCGTCCTCCAGCGCCTGCGCCGCGCCTTGCGCGACAGTCGGCGGGCAGCAGTGCGCGGCGTCGCCGATCAGCACAACCCTGCCGCGGTTCCAAGGGCGCTCGAGCACGTGGGTCTCGAACCAGGTGTAGTTGACCCTGTCGGGCTCGGTGATCGACGTGATGATCTGGTCCCACGGCCCGTGGTAGGCCGACGCGAGCGAGTGCATCACCTCGAGCTGCTCCTGCGGGCCGAGGGTGCTGCGGTCCTGCGCGTCCTCCACGACGTAAGCGTAGAGACTGTCGGGACCGGTCGGGCAGTAACCCGCGATGTAGGACGGGCCGCCGTAGAACAGGTCGGTGCGGGTGACCTCGGGCGGCCGCGGCGCGAAGATGCGCCAGATGCCCATCCCGGTCGCTCGGGTGTCGAGGTTGACGCCGAGCAGGCCGCGGGTCGCCGACCGCACCCCGTCGGCAGCGATCACCAGGTCGTACCGGGCGCGCGACCCGTCGGACAGCGTCACGTCGACGCCGTCCCCGTCCTGCACCAACTCGGTCAGCGTGGTCCCGAACCGCACCTTCGCGCCGACCCCGGTGGCGCGGTCGAGCAGGATGCGCGCCAGCTCCGGGCGGTACATCCCGACAGTCGCCGGAAGATCGGGGCCGCCGCTGCGCACGTCGGTCATCTCGACGAGAAGAGTGCCCTCGGCGTCGGGGGCGCGCAGGCCGAGCGTGTCGAAGGCGTAGCCCTTGGTCTACACCTGCTCCCAGACGCCGAGCTGACGCAGCACGCGTAGCGCATTGCCCTGCAGGGTGATGCCGGACCCGATTGCGGAGATGTCGGCTTTCAGCTCGACGACATCGACTGCGACACCCTGCTCGGCGAGCAAGATGGCCGATGCCGCACCGGCGACGCCTGCACCGACGACCAGGACATTTCTCACTGCGGGCATGACCGCTCCTGTCTGCACTGCACGTCCCGTCGGCACTGCACGTCCCGTCGCCTCACACGGCGATGGGGTTCAGGGGGGCGCCGACGGCGCCGGTCACCCGGAGCGGGCCAGCCGTCAGCCAGAACTCGTGGACCCCCTGCGCGGCACAGTCCTCGCCGAGGGCGTCGAGGTCCCACATTTCGCCCACCAGGAGGCCCATGTTGGGGATGACGATCTGGTGCAGCGGCTGGAACGCTCCGTCGAACTCGTTGGGCCGGACCTCGAAGCCCCAGGTGTCGGTCGCGATGGCGGCGATCTCACTGTCGTGCAGCCAGTCCGCCGTCGTGAACGACAGGCCCGGTGACGGCCCACCCGCGTACTCGCCCCAGCCGTTGCGTCTCGCCCGCGCTAGGCGCCCGGTGCGCACGAGCAGCAGGTCACCCCGGCGCACCGAGGATGTTTGGCCCTGCGCCTGAATGGTCGCCTCGAGGTGCTCGACGGTGATGGCAAACCCGTCCGGCAGCTCGCCGTCCGCGCCCACTGCCCTTCCGACGTCGAGCAGCACCCCCCGGCCGGCCACCAGGTCGGCGAGGGTCTCGATGCCCGTGACCTGGTCGCCGGCGCTTGTGACGACCTCGGCGCAGTCCCGCCCGTTCCACGCCTTGCCGCGGTCGAAGATGTGGCCGAGCCCGTCCCACTGCGTCGAGCACTGCAGCGGCATGAACACGACGTCGTCGGCGCCGCCGAAGCCGTGCGGGAACCCTTGCGTCCCGCGGGCTGCCTCGGCTCCGGTGTCGAGCATCGTGTGCACCGGGTTGGTGCGACGGCGCCAGCCGTTCTGCGGGCCGTCGGTGTCGAAGCTCCGCGACAGGGAGATCGCGCGGCCGCGCCGGATCAGCCGCCCGGCGGCGGCCCGGACGTCGTCGGTGAGGGGAAGTTGAGGGTGCCGTGCACGTCGTTCGGTCCCCAGCGGCCCCAGTTGCGGCAGCGCTCCGCCGTCTCGGCTATCGCGGCCACCGGGTCGGTCCGGTCGAGCATCCGGGCCGCTGCGTCCGCGCTCGACACGGGCAGTTCCGCTCGTCGACGCAGCGGGTCCGCTGCGTTCCGAGACCGGTGATCGTTGACTCCATCACGTCGCCGTCACGCAGCAGACGCCCGTGGTGCATCCCATTGCCGGCCGGACTGCCGGTCAGCAACAGGTCACCGGGCAGCAAGGGGGTTGTCTGCGACGCGTGCGAGACCAGCGCAGCGACGCCGAAGAGCATGTCCTTGGCCGCCTGCTCGTTCTGCATGACCTCACCGTTGAGCCTCAGCGTCAGGCGCAGCTCGGCCGCGTCGCCGACGAAAGCGCTCGGCACCAGGTACGGGCCGAGCGGCAGGAAGCCCGGCGCGTTCTTCGCCCGGAACCAGTCGGTGCCGATCTCCGGCATGTCACGTCGGAACACCAGGTCGCGGGTGGTCAGGTCGTTGACGATGGTGTAGGCGGCGACGTGGCCCAGCGCATCGCCCTCGCTGACCCGGAACGCCCTCCGGCCGATGACGGCGGCCAGCTCGAGCTCCCAGTCATGCTTCTGGCTGTACGCCGGCAGCTCGACGTCGTCGTACGGACCGGTGATGGCCGAGGGGAGCCCGATGAAGAAGTAGGGAATCTCTTCCGCTGCCCGCCGGTCCATCATCGCCGCGGCCTGTTCGCGCACCTGCTGCTCGGTACGCCCCTCCGACAGCTCGGCGTGCTGCACGGCGAGGTCGAGGACATGGGTGCGGTAGTTGGCGCCCGCTTGGATGATCTGCCGCGGCTCCAGCGGGGCGCGAACATCGAGGGAATCCAGCGCGTGCCACTGCCCGGCCGAGGCCGTGGAACCCGACGCATCGACGGCGAGGGACTGCAGAACGGGCGAGGCAGCGTCCCAGTGCTCCAGCAGCCAGCGGGTCGTCGGCTCATGCGGCGCGCTGATCGCGGCAGCCACCGAGCCGAGGTCGAGCACCCTGTCACCGACAACGAGTCCGGCGAAGCTGCCTCCCTCGCCACTGGCGAACGTGCCGAGCACGAATGGCGCACTGACGTCGGTCACGGGGCAGCGCGTCCTTCCGTTGCAGGGGCGTGACACCACTGTTGCCGCAACAGGTCCTGATGAGGAAGACGAGGTTGGTGATGGCCGTCATCGACGCCGCTGATGCACTGCTGACCGGGGCGATCCTGCATCCCTCACGGGTTGTGTCGAGGACTCGCCGGCTCGAAAAACTCCAACCACGAGAGCGGCGACGACATCCCCGCCCGGCTACGACAGAATCGGCAGCGGCGCACGTTGCTGGCTCAACCGCCGCGCCTGCCGCGCCTGAATGATCGGAGCTGCACGTGACCAGGAGCATGGACCTCACCCAGCTGGATGCCATCGACGTGCACGTGCACATCGAGCAGGACACGCACGGCCACTTCTCCCTCGACGACAGCCTGCTGGACGCTTCCGCTGCGTACTTCAAGACCGGTGCCAACCGCACCCCGACGCTGGAGCAGCTCGCCGAGCTCTACCGAGCGCGACGGACGGCGGCAGTCGTCTTCACAGTCGACGCCCACACGGGCACCGGGCACCCGGCGCTGTCCAGTGAGGAGATTGCCGACGCAGCCGCCAAGCACGCGGACATCCTGATCCCGTTCGGGTCGGTGGACCCCCACGATGGCGCCACAGCGGTCCGGCGTGCCCGAAGCCTCGTGACCGAACACGGCGCGCGGGGCTTCAAGTTCCATCCCAGCCTGCAGGCGTTCGAGCCCAATGATCGCCGGCACTACCCGCTGTACGACGCCATCCAGGAGCTGGGGGTCCCAGCGGTGTTCCACACCGGCCAGACCGGGATCGGGGCGGGGCTGCCGGGGGGTCGCGGCATCAAGCTCCGGTACTCCGACCCGATGCTGCTCGACGACGTCGCCGCCGACTTCCCGGGGCTGACCGTCGTCCTCGCCCACCCCTCGGTGCCGTGGCAGGATGCGGCAATCTCGATCGCCACCCACAAGTCCAACGTGTTCATCGACCTGTCCGGCTGGTCGCCGAAGTACTTCCCTCCGCAGCTGGTGCGTGCGGCGAACAGCCTGCTGCGGACGAAGGTCCTGTTCGGCTCGGACTTCCCGGTGCTGACCCCCGATCGGTGGCTGGCCGACTTCGAGGCGCTCGACATCAAGCCCGAGGTACGGCCAATGATCCTGAAGGAGAATGCCGTGCGGATGCTGGGTCTCGCATGAGGCCGCAAGGGCGCCGGGGATGACCGCGCAGTCCGATGGGCGGAAGCGCCTCGAGGGCGTCGAGGGCAATGCCCGCCTCACGGGGGCGACCGGCGTGCTACTCACCGTCCTCCTGCTGGTCGAGGGGCTGACGATCCTGCAGATCCGCCAGCTCATCACGGTGCACATCGTCGTCGGCCTGCTGCTGCTGGCCCCGATCGCCTTGAAGATCGGGGCGACGACCTACCGGTTCGCGCGCTACTACCTGGGCGGTGCGACCTATGTCCGGCGCGGACCGCCGCCCCTGCTGCTGCGGGTCCTCGCGCCGGTGCTCGTGCTGGCGACAGTGGTGATGATGGCGAGCGGCGTCGCCCTGCTCACCCGGTCACCCGACGACGCGGGACCGTTCCTGCCCATTCACAAGGCGAGCTTCATCGTCTGGGCCGCGCTGATGGTCATCCACTTCCTGGGCCACATCATCAACAGCGTCCAACTCACGATGCGGGACTGGCGGCCGGCACGAGGTCGTGTCCCAGAGGGGCGGGGGGTGCGGCGCGGCCTGCTCGTCGTCACGCTGCTCGTGGGCGTCGCCGCCGCAGCGGCTGTGGCTCCCGGGGATAGCTGGAGCGGTGCGGCGCCCCGTCACGAGCACCGCGACGCGCGCTAACGCCGGAGGTCTAACTCCCTCGTTCGGAGGCTGCGTCGCCCAGCGCAGGATGCGGCTCCGCTCCCGCTGGCCGGGTCAGGCCGTCGTCGCCGCTTCTGCGGTGCAGGTAGCGGACCGTCTGGATGCCCGTCGCCAGGAGCAGCAGGCCACCGAGCGAGACGAACACCCAGCCGACGGGTGAGTGCGCCACGAGCACCAGCGAATAACCCACCAGGTAGGTCGTGACTGTCGCCGCCGCGAGGCGAGAAAGGCTGCGCTGCTGGCCGGTGGGCGATGCGGTCATGGGTCGCCTTGCCGTCGGTCAGCCCCCGAAGCTCGGGGCGGCGATGAACGACGTCGCGAATGCTCCCAGGACGGAGGCGGCCGCTATCCACGTCCACCAGATCCCGACGATCCTGACCTGCCAGTTGCTCGACTCGTCGTAGATGTGCAGCCGCGACCGGTTCCAGATCGCAAGCCCGAGGAAGATTGTCAGCAGCAGGTGCACGAGGTTGGCCCCCGCGATCGTGTAGGACGCGGAGGAGTAGGCGCTCGTGCCGACCGCGAAGTGGAAGCCCACGATCTGCAGCACCTGGCCCACCGCATCTACCGCGAGCACCAGCACCGCCAGCAGCGCGCCCGCCACGAGCCGGGACTGCTTCCCGGCGATGACGCCCTGCTGTGCCCAGCGGTACGCGGCCGCGCTGAGCACCGCCCCGGCCGCGATGGCCCAGCCCACCCACACCGTGCCGGTGCGCTGACCCGCGGCGACCCACGCCTTCTCCGTGTCGAGCCCGCGCAGGTAGAAGTAGGAGAAGACCAGCGCCCCGAGCCAAGCCGTCATCGGTGGTCACACCTGCCCGCTCCCGGTCTCTGTGCGACTGCACAGGTTCGGCACAGGCGACGCGGAGGTCCACCGGCAGCCTCGGTATGTCAGCACGAGCAAGCTCGAGGAGACGCCATGAGATCCTGGTTCGCGCGGAACACGTCCGGTGACCCTGCGTGGGAGATCGCCCGGACGGTGTCTGTCGAACCCAACGGTGGCGAGGACCCCGAGCCTCAGCCGGCACACGTTGTCGGCGTGGCGATGGCCGCCCGGCATCCGTCCGGCTGGTTCCTGTCCGCCCGGCACCGCAGCGACCTCACCGACGACGAGATCGAGAACTTCCGGCATTTCGCCGCGGTGCGCTTCTACCTCCTGCTCAAGGATGGTCTAGGGGCGGGTACGTGGGTGTACGACACGGCCCAGCAGCAGTTCCGGGCAACGCTGGTCGCGACGCCCGACCTGCAGGCAGAGATCCCGGACACCGTGCCGGCATCCTGGTCGGTCCGGTCATAGCGCGGAGGGCCAGGCTCAGCGGACTTGCCGCGGGTCGCTCCCGGCGCCGTGGAGTTGCCGACGGCGGCTAGAAGTACTCGCCCGGGTCGGCATCCGCCCGGTCGCTGCCCCCGCCGGCTGAGGCGCCGCGGGTGGGTGGCATGTCCTGCGGTCGCTGCAGCCGCTCGCCACCCGGCCGGCCGCCGTGCGGCCTGCCGTGGTCGGCGAACTCCTCGTGCGAGTACGACATCGTCCAGCTGCCAAGCTGGATCCGGTCACCGGTGTGCAGCAGCTTCTTGGCGACCTCGCGGCCATTGACAGTGCTTTCTCCCGAGGGCCACGTAGCTGTACTCGTCGTCGTCGTCCCGCCGGATCTCCCCGTGGCGAAGGTCGATCCCGGCCAGCCGCAGGTCGGCGTCCGGACCGCTGCCGATCACTGTCACACCGGCGAGCAGCTCGAAGACCTCCGGCTCGGACGTCGTCTGCTCGTGGTGGTCGTGCAGGAACACTAGGGTCAGGTGCCGCCACCACGGGGGTCGTGCGTCGTCGTGGGAGCCGGCGCGCGGCTGCGGAGCAGCGTTCCTCTGGTCCCGTTCGCGCGCCAGGTCGACGTGTCCGCCTCCGGGCGCGCTGACCCTGTCCCGCCGGCCCCACCGCCGGTTGCCCTGTGTCCGCGGCCGGCGCGTACCAGCCGGGCGGCGTAGAGCAGCGCGGACAGGCCGAACAGCGCTGCCACGACGAGCAGGTAGCGGGCCGGGTAGGGAGAGGTGCCGAGCCCTGTCGCACTGCGGTACTGCGCCTCGGGATGCCCGGTGATCAGCGGCCACCACAGCAGCAGCAGCAGGCCGGCCAGCAGCGCGGGTACCCGTACGTAGTTCACCGCCCGCACCGGGAGCGTCTTCACCAGAGCCCGGTCGACCAGTGCGTAGAACGGATACAGAATCAGGTCGTGGGCGATCACAGCGCCCGCGAACCAGACGAACAGCCGCAGCACCTGCGGCGCGTCGAACCACTTCAGCACCGCATAGCCGGCAACAGCGAAGCTCGCAACGAGCGCGAGCAGGTGCAGCGGCGGGGCCCCGTAGCGCTCCCGGAAGCGGCTCATGCCGGCTGCTGGAATGTCAGCTGGCGGACCCACTTGGTGCAGTGCACCCCTGGTGCCCCCGGGATGATCAGGCGGGCCGGGTAGCCATGGTCGAGGGATAGCTCGGCGCCGTTGACTGTCAGAGCCAGCAGCGAGGCGCGGTCGCCGACCTGCCCCTTGGACAGCGTGACGCTGCCGAACCCGCCGCGCTGGATCGACTGGACCAGTACCTGGTGGCCGCCGGCGCCGACCAGCCCGGCGATGTCACGCAGCCGCACACCGCCCCAGGTCTGCACCGACGACCAGCCCTCGACGCACGCGATCGGCAGGTGGTGGCTCTGCTGCGGCATGGCCAGCAACTCGGCGCGAGTGAAGGTCTTGGTGCCCCCGGGGCCGCTGACCTCCAAGCGCCAGCTGTCGCCGGTCGCTGCTGGGGTGACCCCCGCCGTCGCCGCTGTCTTGTTGATCTGGAAATCGGTCGGCCCGCTGCCGTAGGAGCGGCCGCGAGGCGAGAGCAGTGCCGTGCGGCGTAGCGGACCGCCGAGGGTCTGCCCGATCGACAACCCCCCTACGAGCGCCGCCGCCCCGGCCACCACTGCGACCAGGCCGCGACGCGACATCGTCGCCGGCGCGGGGGTGCGGGGGACCAGCTCGTCGTCGATCCCCAGACCGGTGTGCTCGGGCTCGGTCGCCTCAACCGGCACCTTCAGCTCGTCGCGCAGCCGCCGGGTCCGCAGCGCCTTACGCATCGTCGGCAGCTTGATGCCCACGTGCACCACGAAACCGGCGATGAACACCCACGCGCCGTAGAGATGGGCGGTGTAGAAGCTGAAGCCGAACACGTAGTCGCTCTGGATGTTCAGTACGCCCGTGATGATCTCGAACAGGATGCCGCCGACCAGCGCCAGGAGCGAGATTCGCTCGACTGCCTGCGCGACGGACTTCACCGGCGGGAACACGAACAGCCGCGGGATGACCGACCACAACTTGGCCAGCACCACCGGGATGAGGATCAGGGCCAGCGTCACGTGGATGCCCTGGTTCAGGCGGTAGATCCACGACGGGCTGGTCGGCCATTGGAACAGGTAGAACCGAAGGAGTCCGGCGCCAGGTGTGGTGTCGTTGCCGCCCAGGCGTGGTTCGTAGGCGGCGTAGGACAGCAACCCCGTCACGATGACGACGGGAAGGCCGATTAGCAGCACCCTGGCGAAGGTGGCAGTGAGCCACGGGCCACGCAGTGGGCTGCGGAAGCGGGGAAGTGGGCGCTGGCGCATGCCGCTCACACCCGCCGCAAGCAGTCAGCCAGCAGCCCAAACAATTCAGATGCCTCAGTACTCAACGGCACGTCCTCGCTCCCAGGTCGCCGAGTGCCGCCATGATGCGGCCACCGAGCGAGGACTGGACCCGAGATACGTTGCACGGATTTTCCCACCTTCGGGCAGGCGGAGGGCCGTGTCAAGCGCGGCGCAAAGGTGCACGCGTCAAGCTCTTTGCTGAGGCTGGCCGTCCCCGCTCTCCTGCGCCTGTTCGGCATCCCACACCTCGAGGTCCACTCGGTCGTCGACGAAGCACAGCAACCCGCGGACTGCCTCGGCGTCGTGCATCGGCTCGGGGTAGCTCCAGGCGATGTCCTTCTCGTATCGGTCGCCGCGCCACGACCAGTAGTGGGCTATCCCCTTGTAGGGGCAGCGAGTGGTGGTGTAGCTCGGTTCCAGCAGGGTGGTGCGCGCGTCCTCGAGCGGGATGTAGTAGCGGACGGGCAGTCCGCTCTCGAGCAGCATCCGCGAGCGCGTCGACTCCGCGACGACGACTCCTCCGATGCTGGCGCGAACGTGCCGTGAGGTCCGGAGCACGTCGATGCGGGTGTAGGGGTCGCGCGGATGGACGAAGACCTCCTCGTCCTCTTCGAACACGCCGTCCATCGAGTCCCAGTCGAAGGCGATGAGCCCGGCGACACCCGCAGCCGGGGCAGGGGGCGACGCGAACGCGTACGCCGCATCCCGGGCCAAGCGGGACCCGGCGCGCACGCTCCAGTAGGTGCCTTCGCCCATGGCCGGGTCGCTTCGGCGCCGGTCGCTCGACTCAAGGAGCTCCCTCCGCACGTCGGCGGTTGGAAACAGGTACGTCGGCGTGCGACCGGGAGGATGCAGCAGAAGAACAGCTGCGCTGTCCGCAACCGTCTGGCCGCCCAGGACGACGCGCACCCGGCGCGGGCAGCTCTCCAGGTACAGAACCGACTCCGGTGCATGCGGGTCGAAGTTGAACGACCCGGCCGGGGAGGCGCCGAAGGGGCCACTGCCCTTGGTGAGACTCACGTCGGACCAGTCCAAACTGCAAGCATCCTCGGCCGGGAAGCGCCGCAAGAAGAGGCATAACGCGTCGAATCGCAGGTCCGCGGCAGAGGATGACTGCAGTTGTGACCAATGCTTGGGATCACCGCGGCGGCTTCGGTATCGCCGGTGACTCGCCCGCGCGCTGCTCCACGGCCGTGACAATCTGCCCGGCGACCTCGACCAGCTTCGTGTTGCTGCGCTGCGAGGCGGCGACCAGCCGGGCAAACGCCTGGGCGGCAGTGAGCTGGCTCTGCTGCATCATGATGCCCTGCGCCTGCCCGATCAGCCCCCGGCTGTCGAGCGCGAGCTGGAAGTGGCTCTCGTGTTCGGCGCCGACCAGTGCCACAGCTGCATGCGCCGCGAATAGCCCCCCGATCGTCTCCGACTCGGCGTCGAACGCCCCCGCCGCGGTTCCGAAGAGGTTCAGCGCCCCGAGTGTGTCGGCCCGCACGAACAGCCGGAACGACAGCATGCTGCCCACTCCCAGCTCGGTCGCCCGCGAGCAGAACCGGGGCCAGCGCCCGTCCGTGGCAAGGTCGGGCACCTTAACTACCTCTTGGTCCCACACTGCGTCCAGGCACGGCCCCTCCCCGAGCTCGGACTGCAGCTTGTCGAGCTCGCGGGCCACCTCATCGCTGGGCGCCCGCGGGATAACCCGCCGGCGCGCCTCCACGAAGCTCACCCCGCCCCGGGCGGCACCCGGGACAGTGTCGACGGCGCCGCGGACCACCGCTCGCAGGGTGTCCTCCAGGTTGCCCTCAGCCTCTAACGACCGCGCGAAGTTGCTGAGTACGCCGGCGAGCCCGCCGGTGTCTGTGTCGGTCACCGGAGTTCCTCCTCGAGTGGTCGTGCGGTCAGGGCCGCCCCAGCGGCTCGCAGCAGGGTGCGCCCGCCGTTACGTGTGTCAGCGGTAGGCGGTCGCGCGGATGCCCCGTGATGCCGGACATTACGCCGCAGGCCATCACCCTCGGGCCGCTGACGGGCCTCGTCAAGCCCCTCGCTAGGGTGCAAAAGGCCCATAGCAGCCGTCTGGACCAGGAGGGAGTGATCCGCGCGTGCGCCGCCCAGCACCTCGCACCACCGGCCCCGAACACGCGGCAGCGACAGCCGTCGCAGCCGCCCTCGTCGCATTCACCGCGAGTACGGCGACGTACGTCGTGGCGATCGGGTCGTCGGCCGCTTCGTTCAGGCTCGAGGCGGCGTCCTCGCTCCTCGTGCCCTTACCGGTCTCCCCAGCCGCAAGCAGCGGGTTCGTGCGGGTCGACCCCCACCCGGCGCTGTTCCTCCGCGACGTCGCGCCGCCAGCGCCTCAGCCGGTGCCCGGGCCGGCCAGCCGCGGCCAGAGCAGGCCGTCGTTGACGCCAGCCCCTGCGCCGGCGGCGCCGGTCCCCGCGGCCCCAGCGCCGGCGGCTGTCGTGTCAGCACCGGCGGCACCGGTGCGAGTACGCGCGCCCGTGCCGGCCCCCGCGCCCGCGCCCGCTCCCGCGCGGATCCCTGTGCCCGCGCCCGCGGCACCTGCCCCAGTGGCTGCGTACAGCGCATCCGTGTCCGGCTTGGGCGCTCCGGCAGTCGCTCTCGCCGCCCAGCAGGCCGGCACTCCTTACGTCTATGGCGGCGCGAGCCCGGGAGGCTTCGACTGCTCCGGGCTGACCTCCTACGTGTACGGCCGCCTCGGTCGCTACCTGCCACACAACACCGACGCCCAGTACGCAGTCGTCGCGCACATTCCTCTGGCCGACATGGCCCCCGGCGACCTCGTCTTCTTCGGCTCGCCAGGCGCCTCGTCCCACGTCGGGATCTACGCGGGCAACAACATGATCTGGCACGCCCCCTCACCAGGCGGCGTCGTCCGCCTGGACCCCATCTGGGGAGATGCCTTCATGGGCGGCCGGCCGTGATCGACTCGCGCGGTCGCGCTCCTCACTCCTCGTCGCAGTCGCGCAAGTAGTCCAGCACCTCCGGCAACGAGGCGGTCGCCACAGCGATGCAGGTGTCGGCAGCGCCGTAGTAGATGCGCAGCTCGTCGCTCGACGGGTCGTGCACCAGCCCGCAGGGGAAAACCACCCCCGGCACGTCCCCGGTGAGCTCGTAGACCTCGGCCGGTCCGAGCACCCACTCGCTGCAGCGGCGCAGCACCTTCGTCGGGTCCTCGAGGTCGAGAAGGGCGAGCCCGGCGCGGTACAGAGCGCCGGCGACAGTCTGGCGCACGCCGTGGTAGACGACCAGCCAGCCGTCGGGGGTCTCGAGTGGGGGCGGCCCCATGCCGATCCGGGCAGAGTCCCACCAGCCCCCGTGACGCGCGCCCATGACAGGCTCGGGAGCGCTCCACATCTGCAGGTCCGGCGAGCGTGACAGCCAGACGTCGGCCCGAGCCCCGAGCTTGGTGACAGGACGGTGGAACATCACCCACTGGCCCTGGACCCGACGAGGGAGCAGCGCCGCGTTCTTGTCCTCAGGGGCGCGAGCGCGCCCGAGGCGTGTGACGCTCCGGAAGTCCTGAGTCGTCGCCAGTGACACCCCGGGCCCACCGTCGCTGAACGAGGTGTAGGCGATCACCCACGCGTCGAGCTCGTCGACCCGGGTCACCCGCGGGTCCTCGACGCCCCACGCCTCCTCCGGCCACCGCGGGTCGGCTGCCAGCAGGGGCTCGTCGTCGACGACCCAGTTGGAGATGCCGTTCTGCGAGCGGGCGACAGTCAGGTGGCTGATCCCCCTACGGTCCTCCACCCGGCACAGCAGCACTGTCTCGCCGCCGACCATGGTGGCCCCGGCGTTGAGCACGGCGTTGATGGGGTACGGCCAGCGATTCGGCGTCAGGAGGGGGTTCGCCGGGCTGCGCGTCAACAACTCGCTACTGCTGGCGCCCGAGGATCGTGGCATAGATCGCACGGTAGCCCGCTACCATGCGCTCTTTGGAGAAGCGGCGCGCCGCTACCTGGTGGCAGACCGCGCGGTCCAGCATCGCGGCCCGAGGGACAGCAGCGACCGCCGCCTCGACCCCGTCGACGAGAAAGCCGGTCAGCCCCTCGTCAACGACCTCCCGCATCGACCCCCTGGGGTAGGCGATCACCGGCGTGCCGCAGGCCATCGACTCGACGACGGAGAGCCCGAACGGCTCCTCGAAGGCGATGGGGTGCAGCAAGGCGGCAGCCGATCCGAGCACTGCCGCACGCTGCTCGGGCGCGACGGACCCCAGGTAGACCACCCGATCGCCATCGATGTGCGGTTGCACATGGTGGCGGAAGTACTCCGCGTCCTGCACGATGCCGCACACCAGCAGGCGACGGCCGGCCCGCCTTGCGATCTCGATGGCCTCAGCCGTCCCCTTGTCGGGGTGGATGCGCCCCAGGACCACGAGGTCCTCGCCCCCGACGGGCGAGAACGGCAGGGCGGCCAGGTCGATGCCGTGGTGCACGGTGCCGGCGTAGGGCAGCCCGGGCACCCGGTCGGCATCCGAGATCGAGACGAACGCGGACCGAGCGGCGCGGTAGGCGGGCAGGATCCCCGGGGCGGAGAAGCCGTGGATTGTGGTCAGCAGCGGGACCGCGCAGAACGCCGAGAAAGCCAGCGGCAGCCAGTCGAGGTGGCTGTGCACGAGGTCGAACTCGCCGGAGCGTTCCAGCGCATGTGCTACGTGCAGGGCCTCCCACACCCGGCCGTCCATCGTGGGGTCCTCGGCGTAGCCGGATGGACAGACGCCGTCGAGAGTTGCCGTCGTCTGCGAGTCGAGCGAGGCGAAGAGTGTGACGTCGACCCCCTGGGCCACCAGTCCCTCAGCGAGGAGGCTGGTGACCTGCTCCCAGGGCCCGTAGTGCCGCGGGGGGGTGCGCCAGGCGATCGGTCCGAGCAGGGCGATCCTCACCGCGGGCACCTGACAGGATGCCTCACTTCGGGCGCCTCACTGATTGGGGAGCGAGGCCTGCAGCCCCGCGTCGTCCAGCGCGAGCCGGGCCTGGAGAAAGGCCAGCGTCGACTCTGCGCCCTCGTTCTCGTTGAGGGCCGCCGATCCCAGCCCGTCATGGCAACCCCCCGTGGCGAAGTCATAGACCGGCAGCCCCAGGTGGTTACGTCCGAAGAACCACTCGAACGCGTGGACCGCTCGGCTCCCGTGCTCGCGGTCCCCGGTTGTCCTCAGCGCCTCCACGTAGGCCTCGACCAGAGCAGCTGCGTCGAGCGGCTGCTCGTCGCCCAGGCTGCTGCCCGCGCCGGGTGAGATGTCGCGCTCACGCCAGCAGTTCTGGACGAGGCGGACGACCGGCGTCGACAGGCAGCACTGCTCGGCGTACCAGTCGAGGGACTCCAGGCCGGCGGCGATCAACGTTGCGTCGTCGAGCCGGTGTCCGGCGGCCAGCAACGCCTGCGGCAGCCGGCCGTTGTCGTACGTCAGCCGGTCCTCGAACCAGCGCCAGTCGTCCGAGCGCGTCTCGCGGTACCGCGCCAGCAACCGGTCAGCGAGCGTGCGCAGCAACTGCGGCAGCGGCGCGGGTAGGATCTCGGGCGCCGGACGGGACAGGCCAAGCACCGCAAAGGCCGAGCCCCTCAGGCTGAGCTCGCCCGCAAGAGCGCCGGCCATCGACTCGAGCATCAGCAAGCTCGGGGCAGCCACGGCCTGCGGCGGTTGGGCAGCGACAACCTCTCCCAGAGCCCAGGCGGCCCGGCCGAGGTGGTCGCCGACGTGCGGGGCGTCGAGCCAGCGCCTGTCGTAGGACATGAGGTTGTGCATCCCGCCGGACTGCGGGCTCCATGCATGACGCAGGAAGCTCAGCCCCAAGGTGTGCATCCGCCGGTACGCGGTGCCACTGCCCTCACGGTCAAGTGCCAGGGCGACGATCACGAGCCGGGCCACGTCGTCCACGCAGTAGCCGCTCTCCCGCTGCGGAACGATGCCATCGGCGTGCTGGACGATGCCGACATCGTCGACGAGCGTCAGCAGGTGGTCGGGGCGCACCCGAGGCGAGGAGGGGGCGGCGGTCCGGTCGGCCTCCGGATCGACGGCGCCCAGCTCGACCGCCTCGACCAGCACCGACAGCATCTGCGCGCCGACGGCTGGCCAGGTCATGGAGGCCCCGACCCGCCGGGCCTCCGTCCTGGCCACCGCCAGCGCCGCCGGGTCGTCGAGAAGGCCGATCACGGCGGCGCTCATCGCGCCCGGGTCGTCGAACGGCACCAGCACGCCGGCACCGGTGGCGAGCAGGTCCTGCGCGTACCGGTAGGGAGTGGACACCACGGGGCAACCGGCGACGACCGCGAACGTCAGCGCGCCCGAGACGATCTGCTCGGGGGAGCGGTAGGGCGTCAGGTACAGCCGGGTCGCGGACAGCAGGCTCCCCAGCTCGTCGTCGGTCAGGAAGCGGTCGAGGAAGTGGACGTGCTCGGTCAGGTCGAGGTCGCGCACCAACCGCTCCAGCTGAAGCCGGTAACGCTCGCCCTCGTACTTGACCACCTCCGGGTGGGTGCTCCCGGCGACGAGGTACAGCACCTCGGGATGGGCTGCCACGATGGCTGGCAGCGCCTCGATGACGGTTTCGATGCCCTTCCCGGAGCTGATCAGGCCGAACGTCGACAGCACGGTGCGGCCCTCCAGCCGCTCGAGTGCCGGGCGCCCGGCACGCTCGCTGTCGGGCAGCAGTGCGGTCGGCGCACCGTGCGGGATGACGCGCACCCGCTCGGGCGGCACGAGACGCGCATCAGCCACCATCGCGCGGGCCGTCTCGGTGAAGAGGGTGACCAGCGTCGCGCGCCGGCACAGCTCGCGCAAAGCCTCGGCCTGACGCACGCTCGGTTCCGCGAGCACCGTGTGCAGGGTGACCACGAGCGGTTGCGACAGCCCGTCGGCCAGCGAGGTGACGAAGGAGCCGGCGACCCCGCCGAAGATGCCGTACTCGTGCTCGATCAGCACCACGTCGGTCCCCCGGGAATTCAGGGTCCGCGTCGTCGCCGGGTAGTCACTGCGGACGTCCTGCCGAATCGTGGCTACGACTTCCGGCGCATCCTTGCCGTGCTCGTCTCGAGACAGCGAGACGATGTCGACCTCGGTAGCAGGGTCCGCATCGAGCAGGGCGCGTCTGAGGTCGGCTGTGAAGGTCCCGATGCCGCACGGGCGCGGCGGGTAGGTAGCGACGATCGCGACGCGCACGTCAGCGTCTCCTCTCGTCGTCAGCACCGTACCGACTGCCGGCGTGAGGGCGGCAGCGCTAGCCCCGGGTCAGCCCCCGTCCTGCTGGGCTGCCCGCAGGCGCTGCCGACTCTTGACGATCTCCGCTTCGGCCTCATGGCGGGTGCCCCAGTCCGCGCCTTCCACCGACTTACCGGGCTCGAGGTCCTTGTAGACGTGGAAGAAGTGCTGGATCTCGAGCCGCTCGAACTCCGGCAGGTGGCGCAGGTCCTGGACGTGCTCCTGCCGCACGTCTGCCGACGGGATGCACAGCACCTTCTCGTCCGGGCCAGCCTCGTCCGTCATCCGGAACATGCCGATGGTGCGGCAGCGGATGAGGCAGCCGGGGAAGGTCGGCTCCTCCACCAGCACGAGTGCATCGAGCGGGTCGCCGTCGCCGCCGAGCGTGTCCTCGATGTAGCCGTAGTCGGCGGGGTAGCGCGTGGACGTGAACAGCATCCGGTCGAGGCGCAGGCGGCCGGTCTCGTGGTCCATCTCGTACTTGTTGCGCGTCCCTCTCGGGATCTCAATCAGTACGTCGAACTCCATGGAGTCTCCCCAGTCCTAGCTCGAGGTGCTGGGACCGCATACCCCCCACGCGGCCAGTCAATGACGGCGATGCGAGGAGGCGCTGACCAGTGCGGCTGCCACCGCGCTCGACATACCAGGCGCACAATGACGGGGACGACGGGTCCGCACGCATCCGGCCCGCCTCCTCGATCGCCAGGAGCGCCATGACCGCCCGTCTCAGCTCGCGCGCCGAGGTTGCTACCGAGAACCCGGCCCGCTACGCCAAGCAGCTCGTCGCCCACCTCGGCCGCCGGGTCGAGTTCACCACCGACGGTGACACCTCGACGGCACCCATCGGGACCGGCACCGGCACTGTGGTCGCAGGCAACGACATGCTCACGCTGCACGCGCAGGCGCCGGACGAGGCCAGCCTCCTGCAGATCCAGGACGTGCTCGGGCGCCACCTCGAGCGGTCGGCCAGCGCAACGAGCTGATCGTTACGTGGAGCGCCATCGACGCCGACAGTTAGTCCACGGCGGCGTCGCGGCGGGGGTAGACGACCTCGGTCAGCACCAACTGGACCGCAGCGGCGGCGGGCACGGCGATCAGCGCGCCGACGATCCCGAGCAGTGCGCCGCCGAGGATGACAGCGACGATGGTGACCAGCGGGGACACATCCACCGTCTTGCGCAGCACCCGCGGGTTGAGCAGGTAGTCCTCGAACAACCGGTAGATGACGTGGAAGACCACGGTGATGAGCGAAGCCGTCGGCGAGACGGTGGCAAGGGCCACCAGGGCGACGACGACGCCCGCGATCGACGAGCCCACCAGGGGGATGAGGTCCAGCACCCCGGTCAGCACCGACAGCACCAGGGCGTAGGGCACCCCGAGGATCAGCAGCAGGATGTACGAGGTCACGATCGCGACGATCGAGGTGGCCACGTTTCCCAGCACGTAGCCACCGACGCGCGAGATCACCTCATCGGCCAGCAGCCCGAACCGCGGACGGTGTCGCAGGGCGACGAGGCGGTACAGCACCTGCTTGATCCTTGGCAGGTCGGCAAGAAAGTAGACCACCAGGACCAGGGTGAGCAGCAGCTGGAAGGTGAAGGACAGCACGGCTGTACCCGCCGACAGCAGCCCTCCTGCAGTCTTGATGGTCAGCCCGCTCTGCAGGCTCTGCTGGATGCGCTCGGCGACGTGGTACTTGGCGTTGAGCCGCCCCAGCGTGTTGTGCTGGTCCTGCAGCTCGCGGGCGTAGCGAGGCCCGCTGTCGGCCAGCTGCGAGGCCTCCTTGACCAGTGGCGGGAACGCGGCGGCAAGAAATGCGGCGAGCAGCCCCAGCGCAATGACAGCGATTAGCGCAACCGCGAGCGGCCTCGACAGGCCGCGGCGGACGAGCCAGCGCACCGCCGGGTCGAGCCCGATGGCGACGAAGGCGGCGACGAGCAGGAGAACGAGCTCATTGCGCACGGCATAGACCGCGAACCCCACGAGCAGAGCGAGCAGGGCTCCCATGGCGATCGAGAAGCCGCGCCGCATGTCAGAACGCGGACCCGCGGCTGCCACTGGCACACCGAACGGCTGGTCCTCGCTGACCTGAGCGGCAACGCGGCGCGCCTCTTCGTCCAGCAGCAGGACGTCAGCCTCCTGAGCGGCCGTGACTGCCGCCTCCACCGCGTGCTCGGCCCGGTCGGCCTGATGCTCGGCGAGGTCGGCTCCACGGCCGGCCTCGACGGCCTGCACCTCGGCGGTGTCGGCGGACGACTCAGCCTCGGCGGCGGCCTGCTGTGCGCCGTGCTCGGCCTCGCGAGCAGTGCGCTCGGCGGCCAGGGCAGCCTCCTTCGCCCGCCTCGCCTCGACCACCCCTGCGCGTGCGGAGTCGGCCTCGCCCGCGGGAGTTGAATCGGGCTCGGCCTGCTCCTCGGCGGGAGCTGGCTGGGTCCGCTTGACGCTGGTCACCGCATCAACGCCGGAGCGCCAACGCCGTACCCGGGCACCGAGCAGCGGCATCTCCCAGAGCCACGAGCACCTCGCACGGTAGGGCGGTCGTCATGGCCGGCGGCAGAACAGCCGCTGGCTCTACCATCGGCACCAGCGCATGCAGCAGCAGCACCGTCACGTGACAAACGTAGTGGGCAGTAGCCCCTTACCCTTTCGCCAGCGCGCGCGCCGGGGCATCGCGACGGGCCCGCACCCTGCTGGGCCTGAGCTGGCGAATGACTGGCCGACCCAGCCCTTCGCGCTTGGACTGGTACATCGCCTGGTCCGCGTCGGCGACGAGCAGGTCGACGTCGGTCTCGTGTGCCACAGCCCACGCGACGCCGATGCTGGCCCTCAGCGGCACGCTGTGGCCGCCCACGTCGAGCTGTGCCGTGAGAAGCTCGGCGAGGCGTCGACCGATCCGCTGGGCCACGCCGTTGGAGCCGACGCCAGGGCACACCACCAGGAACTCGTCGCCACCGAAGCGGCCCACGACGTCGCCATCGCGCACGCCGGCCTTCAGTCGACGGGCCGCTTCGACGAGCATCGCGTCGCCGGCCTCGTGCCCGAACTCGTCGTTGACCTGCTTGAAACCGTCGAGGTCGACGAAGACCACGCCGACACCGCCCTGGGGGGCGGACTCGAGTTGCTTCTGCAGGCTCGCGAGGATGGATGAGCGGTTGAACGAGCGAGTGAGCGCGTCGAACGTCGCCTTGTCCGCGAGCTGCTCCCGCAGCTCCACGCTCTCTGTGACGTCGCTGATGCAGCCGATCCCGCCGCTGATCACGCCGTCGGCTTCCGTCAGGGCCCGGAGCGCGACGCTGATGCGCTTGTCGCGCCCGTCGCCGCCGGTCACCACCGCCTCGACCTCACGGTCGCCGCGGCCATCGAGGACGTCGTGCAGCAGTGCGACGGCAGCAGCACGATCGCCGTCGACCACAGCACGAAACTGGCTCTCCACCGTCTCGGCGTCAGCCTCGCCCAGGATCTCGGTCAGGCGCTCGTTGCGGTACACGACGTTGCCCTGGGCGTCGAACTGCAGCACGCCTACCGGCAGTGTCTGCGTCAGACGCCGCAGCAGCAGCTCCCGGGACCGGAGCTGCTCCTGCGCGGACATCTCGTCGGTGATGTCGACCATCTCTGACAGCACGTCCCCGTGCGCGGTGTCGCCGAGCCGGTTGACGCTCGTGGTCTCGAACCATCGCCACGAGCCGTCGGCCGCCTTGTACCGCAGGCGTGTCCGCTGGCGCACGCTTGGCGCGCTCATCAGCGCGATCCACGAGGCCACCGCGCATGCGTGGTCCTCGGGGTCGACGAACTCGAGCGAACGGTGTCCGACGACGTCCTCGACGGCCCAGCCCAGGATCGCCCCGTAAGCATCGTCGACCTCGATGATGATGCCCAGGTCGTCCTTACGCACCGTCGAAACCCTGGGTCGGAGTGCTGGGCTCTGGATCCCGCTGTACGCCACCTCGCTCGATGCGGGCAGCTCCAGCAGAACCAGAAAGACTCCGTATGCGGGAGTCGTGTCATACACGCGAATGGTGACGCTGCACGAGGGGTCGCGGGCGAGGCGCGCGCGGACCTCAGCTGAGCCCGTGCGACGAGCCGCTGCCCACACGTCGAGGATCAGCATCAGATCGTCCGGGACGACGAAGTCGACCCCCGAGGCGTAGCCGGTGAGTTCACGTCGAGCCGCCAACTGCATGGTGGCAGGAAGCGGGACGCACAGCCCGAGCCCGTTGACAGCCACGACACCCATGTTCGGGTCGGCGTCGAGCGCATGCAGGGCGGCGGCCAGGATCTGCTCCGATGGGGGCCCCGTCGCTTCGGAGCTCTCACGCTTACCGGTCGAGCCTGTCGCCTGCTCTGACACTCGCTCCTCCTGCTGCCCTTCGAGTCGTGCCCTGCCCTTTTCGATATCGCAGGCACGCGGGCACCACTTGAGACCCCAACGAGGCCCAGGGCTACAGGAACGTGTGCAGCTCGGCGAACTCCTGCTCCAGCAGGTCGGCGAGGTGGTCGACGTCGGGCACGAGCTGGCGGTCGGCCACCAGTGAGAAGTCGAGGATGTCCTGGTAGCTCTGCAAGGTGATGTTCAGCCCCTGCCCGTCGGTGATCGTCGACACCGGGTAGTAGTGCTGCAGCGGTGCCCCGTCCAACGTGAGTGCCCGCCGGGGGCCGGGGACGTTGGAGATCACCAGGTTGAACGGCGGCCGTACCCGGTCGGCCACCCGCAGCTGGCTTGCCACACTGGCAGCTCGGATAGCCAGCGCCGGAGGTGCGAAGTCGGCGTACTGCGTCAGGACGTCGGCCGGCATCAGCTTGAAGCGTTCCTTGGCCTCGTTCATCGACTCGTGCACCTTGCGCATGCGGGTCATCGGGTCCGCCTGGTCGGTCGGGATGGGCGGGAAGATGGCCGAGACCCGGTTGGTCCAGGGGTCGCTCTCGGTTCCCGTCCTGATCGACACCGGCACCATGGCCACCAGCGGCTGGTCCGGCAGGGCGTTCTTCTCGTCCAGGTAGGTCCGCAAAGCTCCTGCGCACGCCGCCATCACCACGTCGTTGACCGTGAAGCCGGCGACCCGCTTGAACTGCTTGACGTCCTCGAGCGACACCGACCGCAGCGCGACCCGGCGGTTGGGGCTGATCGCCCCGTTGAACGGGGTAATTGGTGCCGAGACCACCGGCGGGGAGGGTGCGCCGTCGCCGTTCTCGTCAACCCTGCGCCGGCGTCCGATCTGCGCACCGACCGGGTTCGGCAGCGTCCGCATCAACTCGGCCAGGCCGGTCAGCCCCTGGTTGCGGGTCAGCTCTCCGAGTGCCTGGATGCTGCGCACCTGGAGCCGAGCGAACTTGGTCGGCTTGCGCACCACGTCGGTCAGGGCTCGGCCCAGCACGACGGCCGGAGAGGGCAGCGGACCAGCCTTCGGCAGCGGCGCGGCGTCGGCTGGGACGGCCGGCCCGGACCCTTCCGGCTGGTACATCAGGGCCATCAGCTCTGCGCCGGCGGCACCGTCGATCGTCGCGTGGTGCAGCTTGGTCAGGACCGCGAAACGGTCGTCGGACAGCCCCTCGATCACGTAGACCTCCCACAGCGGGTGGGACCGGTCGAGGGGACGTGCGATCAGGCGTGCGACAAGGGCGGCCAGCTTCTCGTCGGTGCCGGGCGGGGGGACGGCCGTGTCCCGGACGTGGAACTCCAGGTCGAACTCGGGGTCCTCCACCCAGTAAGGGTGGTCGAGCTGCAGCGGAACCTCCACGAGCCTTCGGCGGAACGGCTCGAGCTGCGGAAGGATGGCGGTCAGTCGACTGGAAAGAGCGTCGTAGGCAGACCAGTCCGGTTTGTCAGGCCGGTGGAAGACCGCGAGCCCGCTGACGTGTCCCCAGGCTCGTCCCGTCTCCATGTAGAGAAAGCTGGCGTCGACACCACTGAGCTGCTGCATGACCGCTCCCGTCCGCACTCCTTGCGATGCCGCTCATGATGCGCCCACGCGCCAGCGGTCACCGCGGCGCCCCCAGCCGTGAGCTGCTACTGCTTCAGCGCTGGTCACCGAGGTAAGACCGCCGCTAGGGTGACCTGCATCACCGCGGTCGGAGCAGCGCCGCGGACGAGGCCGGACGACCCGGCCCGTGACCACGGAGGAGCCCACAATGACCACCAGAGTCGAGAAGTCAATCTTGGTGAACGTGCCGATCGGCACGGCCTACAACCAGTGGACGCAGTTCGAGGACTTTCCCCAGTTCATGGGAGGCATCACGAGCGTGACCCACCTCAGCGACGACAGGCTGCAGTGGGTCGCGGAGATCGCCGGCGTCAAGCGGCAGTGGGAAGCCAAGATCCTCGAGCAGGTTCCGGACCAGAAGATCGCGTGGGCGGCGACGTCCGGTGCGACCAACGCCGGCGAGGTGCGGTTCGAGGATGTCGGCGGCGGCCAGACCTCGCTGCGCCTGGTCCTCGAGTACGAGCCCGAGGGCCTCGTCGAGAAGGTCGGCGACAAGCTGAACATCGTCGAGAAGCAGGCCGAAGGCGATCTCGACCGGTTCAAGGCCTTCATCGAGTCCGAGGGGTACGCCACCGGCGCGTGGCGGGGAACGGTCAGCTCAGGAGCCAGCGTCGCAACGCCGGGAGTCGAGCACGCTGCGGGCTCGCGGGGGGACGACGGCAAGGCTGGCCTGTCCGGCAAGGTGGTCGCAGCCGGCGTCGGTCTAGCGGCCGCGGGCGTCGCGGCTGCGGTCAGTGCCAAGGGCGACTCCAAGGACGAGACGACACCGGTGCCGGTGGCTCCGGCCCACACCACGACGAGCACGACGAGCACGACGACGGCGGCGCCTACCCCCAAGCCAACACCGCCGCCCACCGCGCCTTCGACCACCCGCCCGGAAGCCGTTGACCCGCGCGCTGATGAGCTCGGACCGGGCACGGGAATCTAGCCAGGTCTTCTGCCGCCGGCCGGACTTCGGCCGCCCGGACTCAGAGCCAGCCGCGGCGGCGTAGCACCAGGTACAGCCCGGCGGACAGCGCGATGATGACGATGGTGCTGGAGATGAACCCCCAGTGCTGCGAGAAGCCTGGGTAGGGCACGTTCTGGCCGTAGTAGCCGGTGACTGCTGTCGGCACGGCGATGATCGCCGCCCACGCGGCGAGCTTCTTGGTGATCTCGTTGAGCTCGTTGCCCTGCTCGTTGAAGTCGGTCTCGAGGATGCTCGCGACCAGGTCCCCGGCCGACTCGACGCTCTCGGCTGCCCGCAGCACATGGTCCTGCACGTCCTGGAAGTAGGGCGCGAGCGTCTCGTCCACCAGATGGGCATCCTCCCGGACCAGCCGGCCGACCACCTCGCGCATCGGCAGGACCACCCGGCGCAGCCTCGCCAGGCTCTTGCGCAGCTCGAAGCCCCGGCGGCGGATCGACAGCCCGGGCCGCGGCTCGAACAGCGCATCCTCGAGCTCGTCGACAGCGGCGTTGAGCTGCTCGACGACCGCGTAGTGCCCATCGACGACAGCGTCGAGCAGCCCGTGCACCAGGAAGCCGACGCCGCTGCCGGCAATGTCGTCGCCGGCGTCCCAGCGCGCGAGCAGCGTGTCGACGTCGAACTCGGCCTTGCGCACAGTGATCAGCGCCCGCCCAGTGATGAACGCGCTGATCTCGCTGGTCGTCAGCTCACCGGAGCGCTCGTCGAAACCGACGGCGTACATGTTGGCAAACAGGTGGCTCCGGTAACGGTCGAGCTTGGGCCGCTGATGGTCGTGGACCGCGTCCTCCACAGCCAGGGGATGCAGCCCGAACTCCTCGACCACGATCTGCAGGTCGCCAGCATCGGGGTCGTGCAGGTCGAGCCACACCACCGCCTGGCCATCGGCATCCAACAGGCCGCGGATGTCCTCGGCGGGAAATCCCTCAGCCGTCACCTTCCCGCCGCGGTAGAGCCGGGTCCGGGTGGCACACCGCGGCGGAGCGGCCGTGCTGACAGTCGCAGCGGCAGGCCCCGGGGTCTGCGGATCACCAGCAGCGGGCTCCGGGCCCGGAACCAGGTTGTGCACCATGCGGCGCAGCCTGACAGACCCCTACCGGATCCGCAGCACGGGCCACGGATCCGGGGTTAGGCGGGGCGGGGCGCGGCGGGCGCGGCTCGCTGTTGATTACGCCGAGGCTGCGCGCTGGGCGTCGCTGCGCAGGATGCAGAACTCGTTGCCCTCCGGGTCTGCGAGCACGACCCACCCGGACCCGTCCGGACGCCGGCGGTCAGCCACCTGTTGTGCTCCCAGCCCCGACAACCACTCGAGTTCCTGATCGCGGCTGCCCTCGGCGGCCTTGAGGTCCAGGTGCAGGCGATTCTTGACCTGCTTGGCGTCCGGGACCGTGATGAACAGGAGCCGCTGAGAGCCGTCGGCCGACGAGATCATGCACTCCTCGTCACCAGGAACATTCGGGTCCTTGGGGTCCTCGGCGAAGCCGAGCACACCGCCCCAGAACACCGACATCGCGTAGGCGTCACGGCTGTCGAAGGATGTGTGGGAGATCAGCGCTGTTACGCGTCCCACCTTGTCCGAGCATCCGCGTCGATGTCCACGCACATCTACTGCGGGTCACCGTCGCTGGCCGTGCTGCGGCATGGCATCCGGGGTGCGCCGTCAGGTTCGGCTGGGGGCTCCGGGTGGGGGCTGGTGCACGGGCTCCACCCGGACGTCGCGCCATCCGGTGGCGATGAGCTGCTCCAGGTCGCCCGGGTCTACCCGGCCCGGCATCCGACCGTCGTTGAACAGGTGCACGCCGACGTTCAGGCAGGCCTGGTCGACGAGCTGCGAGCAGATCAGCGCGTGCTGGTTGTCGACGATGCGCTCCAGCCACTTCTGCCGCATCCCGAGGTCAGCCAGCCCGAGCGCAGCGATGTCGACGAAGCCGTACGGGGTGCCGAGCAGCTGCGTTGCTGCCGCCGCGATGTCGGCGCCGGCGCCTGGCCGCTGGCGCTCGATCTCGGCGAGCAGCTCCGTGCCGTACACCGCCCCGGGGTGCTCCTGGCGCGATGTCGCCCCGCGCATCTTGGCCTCGACAGTGCCTCCGCCGCCCAGGCACACCCCGGCGTGGTTGACGCGCGAGCGCGTGACCCAGCGGATCAGCACGCCAACCAGATCGCGCGTGCGCAGCACGAAGATGGTCCCGGCGGGATGTGGCATCACAGCCTCCAGTGGTGAACAGGGCAGCATCGTCCCGCGGAACGGCCGGCTGGTCCCAGCATGGCGTCCGGTGGCGCAGGCCGGCCGCTGCTTCACTGTTCCCCATGGCCGTAGACGGGCAGGGCTGGTTGGAGCGGGCGCCGACGCGAGTCGCCGTCGCCGCCGTCGCCGGCATTGCCGCTGCCTTCCTGACCGCTCTGGTCGGCGGCGGGGAGTACGCGGCATCAGTGGGTTGGGTGGCTGCTGCGACTGTGTTCCTCGGCTGGACCTGGGCAGCCATCGCTCCCATGGATGCGGCACAGACCGCTGCCCATGCGACCCGGGAGGACCCGTCCAAGCGGGTCACCCTGCTGCTGGTCCTCGGCGCTGCCGTCGCCAGCCTGGCCGGGGTCGCCTTCCTGCTGGTGCAGGCCAGCTCCGACAAGGGCGCGACCCAGGGGCTGGCGGCCGGACTCGGTGTGCTGAGCGTCGCGGTCTCGTGGCTGGTGCTGCACACCCTGTTCACCCTGCGATACGCGCTGCTCTACTACACCGGCAACAACGGCGGGATCGACTTCAACCAGAAGGCTGCTCCGCGCTACACCGACTTCGCCTACCTCGCGTTCACCATCGGCATGACCTTCCAGGTCTCCGACACCGACCTGAGCACCCACACCATCCGAGCCACCGCCCTGCGCCACGCGCTGCTGGCGTACCTGTTCGGCTCGCTGATCCTCGCCGCAACCGTGAACCTTGTCGCCAGCCTTGCCAGCTCGAGCCACTGACGCCTTCGCTCGGCAGACCGCCGTTCGCGGGCCTGAGCGCTGCGGGTACGGTCCGGCGAGTCGGTCCTGACTCCCGCGGAGGTCTCGTTGCGCGCTGTCCACGTCGTCCGGCTTGACGGCCCCCAAGCCCTTGAAGTCGTCGAGGCACCGGAGCCCGCTGCCGGCGGTTCAGCCGTCGTGGTCGACGTGCACGCCGCCGGCGTCGCCTGGCCCGACCTCCTGCTCAGCCGCGGCCAGTACCAGCTCAAGCCGGAGCCGCCGTTCGCCCCCGGGAGCGAGGTCGCGGGGGTGGTGCGCAGCGCGCCCACAGGTTCGGGCCTGGAGCCGGGCCAGCGGGTCGCCGTGCTCACCGGGGTCGGTGGATGGCAGGACGTCGTCGCGGCCCCGGTTGACCACGTGCTGCCGCTGCCGGACGAGGTCAGCTTCGAGGTCGGTGCCGGCTTCGCCTTCAACTACCTCACGGTGCACTTCGGGCTGCGTCGTCGCGCCCAGCTGGCTGCCGGCGAGACCGTACTGGTGCATGGGGCGAGCGGCGGCATCGGCGTCGCGACACTGCAGCTCGCCCACGCCTACGGCGCCCGCACGATAGCCGTGGTGTCGACACAGGCCAAGGAGGCGGCGGCCCGGGAGGCGGGCGCCGACGAGGTGGTGCTCGCCGATGGCTTCCTCGCCCAAACCAAGGAGCTGACCGGCGGTCGCGGGGTCGACGTCATCCTGGACCCCGTCGGCGGCGACAGGTTCACCGACAGCCTGCGCTCGCTCGCGCCGGAGGGCCGGCTGCTCGTCGTCGGTTTCACCGGGGGCGAGATCCCGACGGTCAAGGCCAACCGGCTGCTGCTCAACAACGTCAGCGTCGTGGGAGTCGGCTGGGGAGCCTTCCTGGCCGTTACGCCCGGCTACCTGCAGGAGCAGTGGACCGAGCTACGAAAACTGCTGTCTTCGGGCAAGGTCGTGCCCCTTCCGGTGCAGACCCGTCCGATCGAGCAAGCCGGCGACGTGCTGCAGGAGATGGACTCCCGCACCCTCACGGGCAAGGTTGTCCTCACCGTCCGCTGACGAGCTGGAGTCCACGAGGGCTGCCGCGGCTCGAGGCGGGGTAGCGACGCAACGGAAGCGTCGGCGAGGGCAGCGGAGGAGGAGCGTGGCAGGGAGGGCGGTAGACGCGCAGCTCGCTGCTGACCCGAGTGCCGAGCCCCTCCCCACAGCCGCCGGGCGAACCGCCAGCCCCTCCTGCGCCCGCCCGGACGCCTCCCGGCTGTCGGTCTGCTTGTACACGCCGTCAGTGGACCCGTCCGGGATGGGTGCGCACATGGTGGACCTGGCCGCCCAGTACCTGCCCGGTGCCGACGTGTCCTTCATGTGCCCGCCGTCGCCGGGCGGCCGCCGGCTGCTCGACCAGGCCGCCGCGCTGGGTGCGACAGCTGTGCCACTGCCGCACCCCCGCGACCCCTCGTTCGCCGGTGTCATCGTGCGGTTCCTTCGCGAGCATCCCGCCGACGTCTTCCACATCCATGTCGGGACCGGCGAGGAGAACTTCGACGGTGCCCGCGCGGCTCGCCGGGCCGGCATCCCGGCGATCGTGCAGACCCTCCACCTGCCCTGGGTCGTGACCAGGTCCGCCAAGCGGCGGCGCTTCTTCGCCGGCGTTCAGCGGGTGGACCATTTCATCGCCGTCTCGCAGGCGCAGCGGGCGACCTACGAGCGGATCGGGGTCCCGGCCGAGCGGTTCAGCACCGTGCCGAATGGCATCGGAGCGAGGGGGGCCGGGCTGGGACGCCGCGCCGCGCGGCGGACTCTCGGCCTGGATGCGGATCAGCCCGTCGTGATGACAATCGGTCGGTTGACAGCGATGAAGGGCCAGCGCCACCTCATCGACAGCGTCCCGGCGCTGGCGGGCCGCTTCCCCGGGCTGGTGGTCCTGATCGTCGGCGAGGGGCACCTGCGCGGCCAGCTGGAAGCACGGATCGCGAAGCTGGGCGTGGCGCGCTGGGTCCGGCTCCTAGGCCACAGGCCCGATGCGCGGATGCTGCTCGACGCCGCCGACGTGTTCGTGCTGCCATCCCTTTATGAAGGGATGCCGCTGGTAGCGCTCGAGGCGATGGAGGCGGGGGTGCCCGTCGTCGCGACCCGGGTGATCGGCACCGAGGAGATCGTCGCCGACGAGCAGACCGGCCTGCTGGTGCCGCCGCACGACCCCGCTGCTCTCGCGCAGGCGCTCGCGGCGATGCTCGCCGACCGCAGCTTGCGGACGCGGTACGGCGACGCCGGTCGGCACCGCTACCGACAGCACTTCACGAGCGAGCGGATGGCGCAGCAGACCGCTGCCGTGTACCGGAGGGTGCTGCAGCAGGTCGCGACACCCGTCACGAGCGCCGGGTGAGCCGCCTGAAGGTCGCCTGCGTGGGGACAGGCTTTATCGCCGGCCGGCACCTCGCCGCGCTCGACGGCATCCCCGAGGTCGAGCTCGTCGCTGTCGCCGACGCCGTACTCGAGCGGGCCGAGGCTGCCGCTCAGCCGTTGGGCAGCCGCGCCTATGGCAACGGGCTGGCCCTGCTCGCCGCCGAGGACCTCGACGCAGTGTGGCTGTGCGTCCCGCCGTTCGCACACGGGCCGCTGGAGCGGGCGGCGCTCGAGCGAGGCCTGCCGTTCTTCGTCGAGAAGCCGCTCGCTGCCGACCTCAGTGTCGCGCAGGCGATCGCGGACGACGTCCGTGCCTGCGGGCTGCGCACCGCCGTCGGCTACCACTGGCGCTACCTCGACGTCGTCGAGCAGGCGCAGCACCTGTTGCGGGGCACCCCGCCGCAGCTGCTGCTCGGGCAGTGGCTGGATGCAACGCCCGCCGCGCCGTGGTGGTCACGACGGGACGGGTCGGGCGGCCAGCTGGTCGAGCAGAGCACGCACCTGTTCGACCTGGCCAGGCTGTTGGGAGGCGAGGTCGTCAGCGTCACCGGGGCGGACGCCACGCTGCAGCGTGAGCAGTGGCCGGACGCCGACGTGCCCACCAGCTCCACCGTGCTGCTGCGCTTCGGCTCGGGCGCACTGGGTTCGATCTCCTCCAGCTGCCTTCTGGACGGACGTCACCGGGTGGGAATGCGGGTGGTCGCCGAGGGCAGGGTGGTGGAGCTGCGCGAGCGGGCGCTGTCCGACCACGAGCTGCATCTCGACGACGTACGGCTGGCGCGCTCGGACCAGGACCCGATCGCCGCCGAGGACCGCGCGTTCGTCGATGCGCTGCTGGGCCGCGGGGACGACGTGCGGGTTCCGTACGACGAGGCGCTGCGGACACACGCGCTCGCCTACGCTGCCGACCGCTCGGCCCGCAGCGGCACGACCATCACCCTCGCGGACCCGGGCGAGGATTCCGCGCCGACGGCAGGGGCGTCACTGTGAACCAGACTCGTATCGGCGTGCTCGGTGCCGGGGTGATCGCCCGCCGGCACGTCAGGACGCTGGCGCGCTTCGATGACGTCCGCATCTGCGCCGTCGCCGACGTGCAGGCCGATCGCGCCGCCGAGCTTGCCGCCACCGTCGGGGCCCAGGTCTACGAGGACCCGCTGGCCATGCTCGACCGCGAGCAGCTCGACGCGGTGTACGTGTGCGTTCCCCCGTTCGCCCACGGTGAGCTCGACCTGCAGGTCGTCCAGCGGGGCCTGCCCCTGTTCGTCGAGAAGCCGGTCGCTGCTGACCTGCCCACAGCGGAGCGCATCGCGGCCGCTGTCGAGAAGGCGGGCCTGGTGACCGGGGTCGGGCACCACTGGCGATGGCTGGACACAGTCGACCGGGCCAGGGAACTACTCGCCGACCGGCCCGCGCGGCTCGTCAACGGCTTCTGGCTGGACTCGACGCCGCCGATCGGCTGGTGGCAGGGGCAGGCAACGTCCGGTGGGCAGTTCGTCGAGCAGACGGCGCACATCGTCGACATTGCCCGTTCGCTCGTCGGGGAGATCGATGAGGTTTTCGCCTAGACGGGCAGGACGCCGCGGGGGGCCTTCCCGGACATGGACGTCGCCGACGTGACAGCTGCGTCAGCGCGCTTCGCGACCGGCGCGGTGGGGTCGTTCACCTCGACCTGCCTGCTCGGCTGGCCGCACCGGGTCGGGCTGCACCTGTTCGGCGACGGACTCGCTCTCGAGCTTTCCGAGGCCGAGCTGCGGATCGACCTCGGGCACGGCCCGACCGTGCTGACTGCAAGCGGTGACCCGTTCGAGCGGGAGGACCGCGCGTTCGTCGGTGCCGTTCAGGGCGGCCCGGACCGCACCCGCACCACCTACGCGGAGGCGCTGCGAACTCATCGGGTCACGACCGGCGTCCTGCGTTCTGCCGCGGACGGCCGGCCGGTGCGCATCGACGATTGGTGATACAGGTGGCGAGGGAGATTGATGTCTGAGCAGCGCACGGTCCGCACGCTCGGGGTCGCTGGCCCGGGCAGGCCAGATTTCTTCACCTACAACGAGCAGCCACCGGAGGACGACGAGTTCCGGGTCGACACGGTCTACACGGGGCTGTCGGCGGGCACCGAGCTGACGTTCGTCAAGGGCACGAACCCCTACCTGCGCGCGTCCTGGAACGCCGAGCGCGGGGTGTTCGTGGAAGGCGAGCCCGGCTACCGCTACCCGATCGAGTCGCTCGGCTACATGGAGGTCGGCCGGGTCATCGAGACCCGCACGCCCGCCGTCGCCATCGGTGACCTTGTAGCGCTGAACTACGGCCACCGCAGCGGCTACGTGGCTGATCCGGTGACCAGCGTCGTGAGCGTGCTCCCGCCGGGGCTGGACCCGCTGCTCGGCATCTACGTCAATCAGATGGGGCCGATCTGCGCCAACGGCCTGCTGCACGCCTCTGCCGAGCTGGTCGGGACGGCTCCGTCGGACCCCGAGGCAGTGCAGCTCGCCGACGGAGTGCGCGACCGAAAGGTTCTGGTGACCGGCGGAGGTGTCGTCGGGCTGCTGACCGGGCTGTTCGCCTTGAGCTGCGGTGCCGCCGAGGTCGCGCTTGCCGACCCGGACCCGCAGCGTCTGAGCGCCGCCGAGGGCCTGGGTCTGACGCCGGTCGCGGACGACGGGGTGGAATCGGTATGGCGCTGGTGCACCTCCGCGTGGCGAAACGGGCCGGCCGACACCGGCGCGGACCTCGTCTTCCAGTGCCGCGGCCGGTCGTCGGCCCTCGCCACGGCAATGCGCAGCCTGCGCCCGCAGGGCACCATCATCGACTTGGCCTTCTACGAGGGCGGCTCCCCCGACCTGCGGCTCGGCGAGGAGTTCCACCACAAGGTGCTGACGGTCCGCTGCGCCCAGATCGGCCGGGTCCCACGTGGCCTGGACCCAGCCTGGAACCGTCGGCGGCTGTGCGACGAGACGCTGGCGCTGCTGGCTGAGCACGGCGAGCAGGTCCGCCGGCACATGATCACTGACGTCGTGCCGTTCGACGACGGAGCGACGCTGATGGCCGAGCTGGCGGAGCGACGCCGCTCGACGATTCAGGCCGTCTTCGCGCTGTGACCTCTGTGCGGCGACGCCGGCCGCCCCTCAGCCAGTGAGCCGCCCATGACAGCCCGGCGGCTGCTGTTCGTCTTCCACTGGCTGGTGGTCGGGGGTGAGGAGACCGAGGTCCGGCTGCTGGCGCAGCACCTCCGGCCCGACTGGTCGCTCGACGTCGTCGTCTGTCACCACCGCCCCGAGATGCCGGATCAGACCCACCTCCAGCTTGCCGAGCTCGGCATCCCGGTCGACAGCACCCCCTACGGGCTCTGCGACGAGCAGGTGGTGGACCATCTCGCTGCCGTGCTGCCCGCCTATGACGTGGTGGTCGCCTGCCAGGGCGTCCCGTTCGTGCATCCAGCGCTGCAGCGGCTGGGCGCCCGGGGCGACCACCGCCCCCCGCTGATCGAGCACGGCGGCTTGGTGTCGGAGGCGCTGACCGGCCCCAAGGACCTCACCGCCCGCTACGTAGGGGTCTGCGCCAGCATTCGCGATGCCGCGGCGAGCCGGATGCTGGAGCGGCCGCAGGACGCCATGGAGATCCCCTCGATGGTCGACCTGGGCGAATTCGCCGGCGACCGGGCCAGCGACCGGGCCGACGCCCGACGGGAATGGGGACTCGCGGACGACGTGCCGGTGATCGGCTGGGTGGGCCGCCTCGACCGCAAGAAACGCGTCGAGGACGTTCTTTCCGCCGCTGCCTTGCTCGCCGAGGAGCGCCCTGAAGCTCAGTGGGTCATCGTCGGTGGTCCGAACTTTTTCTACCCCGAGCACGAGGGCGTGCTGCAGGAGCTTGCCGACCGACTGGGGCTGGGGGGCCGACTGCGCTTCCTCGGCGACCGGACGGACGTCCCGCGGCTGCTTGCCGGGATGGACGCGCTGGTGTGGCTGTCGGAGGGGGAGGGCATGCCGCACGTCCTGGCCGAGGCCGGCGCGGCCGCACTGCCGGTCGTGGTCAGACGTGACAACGGCTCCGAGCAGCAGGTCGTCGACGGCGTCAGCGGCCTGTTCGTCCCCAAGCGGGACGCGCCCGCGGTCACCGAGGCGCTGGTCCGCTTGATCGACGACCCCGCCTTGCGCCGGCGGCTCGGCAGCGCCCTGCGGCGCACCGTCGAGGAGCGCTACGCCGTCGAGGTCGTCCTTCCCCAGTGGCGCAGCCTGCTGGACCAGCTCGCGCACCGACGGGCACCTGCTCGGGGCCGCGCGCGCACAATCTGCGGATGGAGGACAGGCCGGCCAGTAGTAGCCGTGTCGCTGACAGTGCTGACAGTGCTGACAGTGCTGACAGTGCTGACAGTGCTGACGGCGACCCCGCGTGCTGGGCCCACCGGGTGTGCCGAGAGTGCGGCCGGTTCGCCGAACAGCGGCTGGCCGAGGTGTGTGCCGTCTGCGGAGCAGATCTTCCCTCGCGCGACCCCTAGGGCGACCAGGCGGAGGCGCGCCAGCCCGACCGCGACTAGCTGCTAACGTAGGCCGCTAGGTGCTCGCCGGTGAGGGTGGAGCGGGCGGCGACGAGGTCGGCGGGTGTGCCCTCGAAGACGATCCGGCCGCCGTCGTGGCCGGCGCCAGGACCGAGGTCGATGATCCAGTCGGCGTGCGCCATGACCGCTTGGTGGTGCGCGATGACGATGACCGACTTGCCGGAGTCGACGAGCCGGTCAAGCAGGCCGAGCAGCTGCTCGACGTCGGCGAGGTGGAGGCCGGTGGTCGGCTCGTCGAGGACGTAGAGGTCGCCCTTCTCGGCCATGTGGGTCGCCAGCTTGAGCCGTTGCCGCTCGCCGCCCGAAAGTGTAGTGAGCGGCTGGCCGAGGCTGAGGTAACCGAGCCCGACGTCGGCGAGCCGATTGAGGACGGCGTGCGCGGCCGGCGTGCGCGCCTCACCGGCGCCGAAGAACTCCTGGGCCTCGGTCACCGACATCGCGAGCACCTCGCTGATGTCACGGCCGCCGAGGTGGTGCTCCAGCACCGATGCCTCGAACCGCTTCCCCTCGCACTGCTCGCAGATGGTGGCGACGCCGGCCATCATCGCCAGGTCCGTGTAGATGACGCCAGCGCCGTTGCACGTGGGGCAGGCTCCCTCGGAGTTGGCGCTGAACAGCGCCGGCTTCACGCCGTTGGCCTTCGCGAACGCCTTGCGGATCGGGTCGAGCAGTCCGGTGTACGTCGCCGGGTTGCTCCGTCGCGAGCCACGGATCGGGGTCTGGTCGACTGACACCACCCCGTCCCGGCCCGTGACCGAGGCGTGGATCAGTGAGCTCTTTCCTGATCCCGCCACGCCGGTCACGACGACCAGCACGCCCAGCGCGATGTCGACGTCAACATCGCGGAGGTTGTGTGCCGTCGCGCCGCGGATCTCGAGTACGCCGGTGGGCGTCCGCACCGTCTTCTTGAGGGCGGCTCGGTCACCGAGGTGACGGCCGGTGATGGTGCCGCTGACCCGCAGCTCCTCGACGGTCCCCTCGAACACCACCTCGCCACCGGCAGTGCCAGCGCCGGGGCCGAGGTCGACAGCGTGGTCGGCGATCCCGATCGTCTCCGGCTTGTGCTCCACGACGAGCACGGTGTTGCCCTTGTCCCGCAGCCGCAGCAGCAGGTCGTTCATCCGCTGGATGTCGTGGGGGTGCA
>JAABUM010000201.1_pt1 | contig 123237 bp, 114 predicted proteins | sample 5559161 | NCBI WGS metagenome assembly JAABUM01 (sample SAMN10711868, study PRJNA513369) | rock metagenome | isolation source: Antarctica rocks | place: Antarctica: Victoria Land, Siegfried Peak nord
CGCAGCAGCGCCGGGGCCGCGCCGGTCAGATCGTCCGCCTCGGTTGTCTCGGTCATCCTCTCCCCCCTTCCGCGCCCGCCCGCCTCCCCCACGACGCAGCATAGCATTTCTCGCTGTAATACTAGGCTCGGAGGCCACGCACCTGTATAACGCCCTGCAGGCGCTGGGTCGAGAGGGCTGGGAGTTGGTCGCCCTCGACCCCCTATCCGAGAGGGACGGTGACGCGCTGTACCTGTTCAAGAGGGCCGGCGGCTAGCAGGCCGTGGTGGCCCGGCGCCAGGGTAGGGCGACTATCCCCCACCTAACACGGCTGCCCTGTTCTCCAGGTCCCGCCGGTCAACCAGGGGGCCCAGCACTACATCGCGCACAATGCCCGTGCGGTCAATGAAGTAGGTGGCAGGGTAGCCAATGGGCGCGTAGAGGCCACCGGAGACACTGCCCTCATCGAGCCAAACAGCCAGGGTCAGGACGGCCCCACGAAGGTATGCCCGCACGGCGGCGGGGCTATCACCCTGATCCACGGCGACCACGCGCACACCGCGATGACGCCAGGCGAACTCCTGCAGCACCACCAGATCGTCGCCACACCATAGGCAGTGGGTGGCCCACAACGTGAGCACAACAGGCTGGCCAGCAAGGTCGGCCAGGGCAACCGTGCGCCCCTTGAGGTCCCGCGCCACAAACCCAGGGCCCAGGTGACCAAGCAGCGTGCCCACGATTGGCCCGTTGGACTGCCCTGTCCTGCTGCCCACGTAGTAGACGATGCGGGCGTCGCGCGCCGCGCGATCCAACCAGTGGCGGTCGTTCTTCAGGCGGGTCAGCAACCCATCAAGCACGCGCAAGGTGGCTGCCCGCCGCACATCGCGCGGTGTGATGCCCCACTGGGCCTGAGCCTGGCCAGGGCCGCCCGCGCTAGCCAGCATGCGGCGGGTGGTCTCCCGCACGGCTAGTTCGCTGGCGCTGAGGTGGGCCCGACGCGCCGCCCGCACGATCAAATACTCGCCGATAGCCTGATCTACCGCACGGTCCTCAATGCGCCACTGGACCGCGCGCGCGGCGGGTGACCCGCGCGCCGCCCGTGGCCCCGTGTACAGCCGCTCGAACAGGGCCAGTTGGCGGTGGAACTCCGACCATGGGATGCCCTGCTGATCCACCAGCACAGCCCACTGGCCTACAGCGGGAGCAGTGGACGGCGCAAACCAGCGTGGCGCCGCGGAGTGGATCAGTAGGGCTAGACCAGCCACCACACCAGCCGCCAGAGCGATCAGCGCACAGGACACGCCCCATCCATAGCGCACTGGCCGCACCCTCGCGCGTTGCCGTATGGCCACCCCTCAGCCCTCCCACCTACACGCTCAGAGTAGCTGCCAAACCCTGCTACACCGTAGTTGGCACACCGCGGCGTACGTTCCCCGTGCCCGGTCCGGGCCTGGGCGCGAGGGACGGGCACACCGCCAGGTTGTGTCAGCAGAACTGTGTTAGCCCGGGTCAGCGGCGTACAGGACACGGGCCCACGATACCACTTTAGCCGGCCAGACGTTATGATCCTGGAGGATAACGCAGTCAGCCCACACAGAGGAAGGTGACCCGATGTATAGCACGCCGCCAGCCGGGGCGACCGATCAGGGCAAAAAGATTGACGACCTACCTGAGGTATGGGCGCCCGACGACTACCCGCGCACCATGCCATCGTTCCTGGCCGCCTCGACCCAGCGACACGGCCCGATCTTTCGGGTACGTTGGTCAGACGCCCCCGGCGTCGTACACATGGTGGGGCCGGAGGCCAACAAGCTGATCCTGCATACCCAGCGCGAGTGCTTCAGCCACGAACTGGGCTGGACTCCCGTGCTGGGAGAATACTTTGGCAAGGGCCTGCTCAACATGGATGGGGAGGAGCACACGCGCCACCGCAAGATGATGAACCCGGCCTTCACCATCGCCTATATGTCGCGCTATCTGCCCCTGATGATGCAGGTGATCGAGCGGCGCACCAGTGACTGGGCCCGGCGGGGCCAGGTGGACCTCTACGATGAGGCCCGCAAGATGACCTTTGATATCGCCGCCGAAGCGCTGGTGGGCTTCAACGCCGGGCCACAGGTTGATCGGCTGCGCGCGCTGTTCCTGACCCTGCTCAACGGTGACTTCGGCCCTAACCTGACCCAGGAACAGTGGTGGCAGGCCATAACGCCGATCCACGACGAGCTACGCTCCATGCTGCTAGAGCTTATCGCCCGGCGGCGGGCCGAGATAGCGCCCGAGGGAGGGCCGACCAACATCCTGGAGATGATGATCCGCGCGCGTGACGATGAAGGCCAGGCGCTGACCGACGAGCAACTGCTGGCTCACGTGAACATCCTGCTGGTGGCTGGCCATGAGACCAGCACCTCCATGGCGGCCTGGCTGCTCTACCTGCTGACCACCCACCCCACTCATCTGGCCCGTGTCCACGCCGAACTGGACCAGACGTTGGGCCACGAGCAGGCCCCCATCACCCTGGAGGCGGTCAAGGCGATGCGCGTGCTGGGCGATGCCCTCAGCGAGGCGGGTCGCCTGCATTCACCGGTGGGCACGGCCCCTCGACAGGTTGTACGCGAGGTGCAGTTTGGCGGGTACACCCTACCCGTGGGCACGCCGATCTACTACTGTATCGCCGCTGGTCACCGCCTGCCCACCGTCTTCGAGCAACCAGACCGCTTTGACCCAGATCGCTTCGCCCCACCACGCGAGGAGGATAAGCGGACGCCCTATGGGTTTATCCCTTTCGGCGGTGGGACACGCATCTGTATCGGCATCAACTTCGCCCAGGTGGAAATCAAGGCCATGGCGGCCCACCTGCTGCGCCACTACACGCTGCACCCCATTGGGGGCCAGGATATTGTACAGACCTACTATGGGGTGACCAGATTCCTGCCCGAAGGCGCCCGCGTGGGCGTCACCCGCCGCGCCTGATCCAATCGCACGCGAACACTCACCATCAAGAAGCGCCCACATCAGACGATGCGGCGGGCTCTCAGACAGACCGGGCTTTAATAGAGATCTTGCCGTCGCTCTCGCGCACGTCGTAGGCCGGTTGGGCGACCGTGGCCGGGCCGTGCAGCAGCGCGCCGTCGCGCACGCAGAAGGTTGAGCCGTGCCAGGGGCAGGTCACCGTATCAGCAGTGATCTGGCCTTCCTCAAGTGGACCGCCCAGATGGGAGCAGGTAGCTGAGATAGCGTAAATTTGACTACCCTGGCGCAGCACCATCACGGGCGCGCCGGCGACGATCACGCGCATCGGCTTGTCCTCAACCAGGTCAGCCGCATCCAGCGCCTCGGTCCACTCGGTAGGCGGCTGCTCGAAAGCGGTGTGGTTCACCCCGATGCCCAAGTCGTAGGCCAGGTCGCCGCCCAGCCAGGCCGAGAAGGCGCTGATCGAGACGCCGATGGTGGACAGCGCCACCCCTGGGCGGCGGGCGCCCCGCGCACGCAGCAGCCAGGATAGGGCAACCAGCACCGTGGCTATGATATTCAAAGTAGCGTGGAGGATGCCCACCCGGCGCGGCTTATCGGCCTGCCGGGCATCCTGCCACTGCGCCGCCCCGGTCGCCGCCGCGCCCACCGCGCCGAGCAACCCGACCTTTAGGTTGAGGTCGGCGGCCTCCTCCAGTCCGGCCAGATCAAGCAGGGCCATGGAGGTCCAGGCCCCCAGTGGCAGCACCACCACGGCGGGGTGCAGCGGGTGGCCAAACCACACGCCATTCAGGGCGTCCTGCAGGGACTTGGGGCCTTTAGGGCCAAGCACGGGGTCCAGGGCGTTGCCCACGGTGTCAGCTAGCCCGTCGAGCCAGGGCAGCAACTCTACAATCTTGCTAGACAGCTTCTCAGCCATTCCGCCTCTCCTCCAGACTCCCCTCTCGTCCCGCTCTCGCCCCGAGGTTGTTGTGCTAGGGAAGGCTACGAGCAAGAACCAGGCCAGTGGGTCTGGCTATCCACGGGACCGGTACACCATGGGGTACGGTTCCTGTCGGTAGGGGCACCGCTTGTGGGGGCTCGCGGCCGCCGCGAGCGCACGTTCGCCCGCGGGGGCTGACCACCTCCACGGCGCGTCCTCGTGTTGTAGGGGCGCCCCTTGTGTGGGTGCGCGGTCGCCCCAGGACGCGAGGAGCGGGCGGACACGGGCAAGCTGTAGGCCAGCACGGGGTCTGGTCGCCCCAGGACGCGAGGGGCGGGCACACTGCCAGGGTAAGTCAGCCGAACTAGATTAGCCGGTAGCGGCGGTCCTGCCCTCTCCCGGGCCAGGGTTTTGGGGCGGCAGCGCGGCAAACCAGGCGTCGAGGATCGGTTCAACCATGGGCGCGTCGGCGATAGCCTGGCGGATCAGCCCATGGGTCTGGGCGTCGGAGGCCACCAGAAAGCTCTCGCCGAAGGGCCGCCAGGGCAGCCCCTGGAAGTCGGTCACCAGCGCGCCAGCCTCCTGGCAGAGCAGGCAGCCGGCGATGACGTCCCAGGGCTTGCTACCGCGGAAGAGGTTGCCCGCCAGCAGGCCGTGCGCCTGGTAGGCCAGCGAGGCGCTGGAACCGATTGCCCGCAGGGGAAAGCGGCCTAGGCGAGCCAATAGGGCCGTCACGGCGGCGATGTGCGTGCTATCGCCGGAGAGCAGGGCAAAACCGAAGTCTATGTTGACCATATGGCTGCTGCCGCTGACCTTGATCGGCGTGTCGGTGTGGTCGGCCTGACGGGCATGGGCCCCTTCCCCAGCGACAGCCCACAGCAGGTCGCCGCCCGGACTGAGCGCGACCACGGCCAACACTGGCCGCTCACCGTCCAGCAAGGCGATATTGGTGGCCACCGAAGGCATCCGGTAGGTAAAATTGCGTGTGCCGCAGATGGGGTCAATAACCCACCGCCGGCCGCTGGCCTGACCGGCCACCGGGTCGCTATCGCCCGATTCCTCACCCAGGAAGCCATCACCGGGGAAGGCGGCGGAGAGCCGCTCAATCAGCAGGGCTTCCACCGCCACATCCGTCTCCGTGACCAGATTGAGCGGGTGGCCATCCTTCGTGCTAGCCGCCGCGCCACGGCTATGCGCCTGCCGCACCACCGCATTAGCCTCACGCGCCGCCGCAAGGGCTACCTCACGCTCACGCTCATAGATATGACTCATCATTGCTCCTCATAGACCTAGACCGTACCTAGTGTTTGGGTAAGCCGCGCCGCCTGGCACAGAGCATGATATACCAGCTATCGCCAGAAGGCTGGCGCTCGGCCGGGATGAAGCAAAGAGGAGGCACAGTGTGAACGATAAGGGCGGGGGCAGGCTCGGACCACGGGAGGAATGGCCACCCGCGCCGCGCATCGCCGCCGACCTCTGCGCTACCTCGCCCCTACCCACCTGCGTGCTATGGGGCGAGGAGCACCTGGTAGCCGTCTACAACAAGGGGTTTGCGCAGGCGCTCGCCCTATCTCAGCCCAGCTATGGTCAGCCAGTGCGGGACCTCTGGCCGACCGCCTGGCCAAACCTGGGGCCAGCGTTGACCCGCGTGCTCCGATACGGAGAGGCAGCCACGCTGGACCGCCTGACTTCCGAGGGTGGCGAGGCCAGCTTTCAGGCCATCTGTACCCCACTGCGCGACCAGGGCATGGCGCGCGGGGTCCACCTGACGCTATGGAAGACCAACCAGGAGGTAGCGAACCCCCAATCACCGGCAGCGATCAGTGGGCCAGACCAACGTGAGATATTGCTGCTCCGGCAGGCGATGCAAGAGGCCCCGACGGCTATCGCCGTGTTGCGCGGCCCGCAACACCGCGTTGAGTTGGCCAACGCGGCCTACCAGGCCATGGCGCCGGACATAGATGTTGTGGGTCAGACAGTGGCCCAGCTCTTCCCCGAGACGATTGAGCAGGGGTTTGGGCAACTACTTGATCACGCCCGCGCTGGTCATCCGGTGCCCATCACTGATGCGCCGATCATGCTGCGCCGCTCGGCGAAAGGACCACCCCGCCAGCGCTTCTTCACCTACACCTTTTCACCGATGTACGATGCTGATGAGCAGGGCGCGGGTGTGCTGGTTACCGCTCATGAAACGACGGAGGGGGTTCAGAGCCGCCACCGCGCGGAACAGCTGGCAGCGGAGGCGGAGGCGGAGCGCGCGCGGCTGTGTCAGGTGATTGAGGTCAGCCCGGAAGCGATTGCCCTGGCCGACACCACCGGCCAGATCGTGCTGTCCAACGCGGCGGCGCGCGCTATCTGGGGCCAGGATAACCCAGTGGCCGACGCCACCCGCTACCAGGAGACCTTTGGCGCCTGCTGCATGGACGGCGCGCCTTACCCATCCGAGGAACTACCCCTGGCGCGCTCCGTTCTGCACTGTGAGGTGGTGACCAACGAGCGCCTGTACATCCGAAACTACACAACGGGCATGATGATCCCGGTACTGGTCAACAGCGCGCCGCTTTTCAATTCCACTGGTGAGACGAGCGGTGGGGTAGCCATCTTCCAGGACATCAGCGCCGAACTGGAGATGGAGCGCGCCCGTGAGGAAGCCCACCGCGTAGCGACGGCGCGCGCCGCCGAACTGGAGGCCGTGCTGAGCGGCATGGCCGAGCCAGCCATCGTGTACAATGGCGACTGGCGGGTCACGCTGGCCAATCGGGCCGCCCACGATCTATTCCGATGGGAAGAGCCCGTGGAGGGTTTGCACGTCTCAGAGCTGGTCGAGCGGGTGCGCGCTGATCTGGGTCCCGACAGCGCCCATCTTGCTCATATCGCCCGCTCCGCCGATCAGCTGGCCAACAGCGGCGAGGCGCTGGAGATGCGCTTTGTCCATCCGCCGCGCGTGATGATCCGCCGGTCAAGCACCATATATGATCCCGCCACGGGCGCGGCTGTCGCGCACATCGCGCTCTTCCAGGATGTCACGGCGGAGCGTGTCGCCGCGCAGGAGAAAGACGACTTCCTGAGCGTGGCCAGCCATGAGCTGAAGACGCCGCTGACCAGCTTGCGCGGCATGGCTCAGGTGGCCCAGCGCCGCCTCTCCCGTGGTGAGACGGAGCGTACACTGGAGAGCCTACGGGTGGTGCTGGAACAGGCCACGAGGTTGGGCGATCTGATTGACGACCTGCTGGACGTGAGCCGCATCCAGGCTGGCCACCTGCCCCTGGAGCGCGTACCGCTAGACCTGGGGGCGCTAGTGTACTCCGCCGTGGAGCGCCACCAGGCGACAACGGAACATCACCAGATCATCGCGCGCGTGGTCCAGCCGCGGCCCGTGACTATCACCGGTGACGCGGGGCGGCTGGCCCAGGTGCTGGACAATCTGCTCTCCAACGCGATCAAGTATAGCCCCCAGGGAGGCGAGATACAGGTGACCTGCTCGTGCGTGGACTCAAGCGCGGTGGTGCGGGTACGCGACCAGGGTATCGGCATTGACCCAGCAGGCCGCGGCCTGCTCTTCGAGCGGTTTTATCGGGCCTACAACGCCAGCGTGAACAACTTTGCCGGCCTGGGCGTGGGCCTGTGGATCAGCAGGCAAATCGTGGAGCGCCACGCCGGCCAACTGTGGCTCGACGTCACCGACGCCAGCGGCAGCACCTTTGCCTTTCGGCTGCCGCTGGCCCAGCCGGGCAGCCAGGCTGGCGACCAGTAATCATACCGCCCATCATCCCGCCCATCATCCCGCGACTTCCATGACTTTCCTCAATGGATGGCCGCGTCAGCCGTATGATGTGGCAACCGGTCACTCGCCCTCACGCCGCATAGAGCCGCGCCGGAGCGCACTGGTCCCGGGGATGAGATTGTGTATCCTGGTAGGACACAAGCCGGGTGAGCAGGGCGTCAGAGGACGACAGAGAGGGCAGCACGCGTATGACCACAGATAGCACCGCATCACTATCCCAGGGCGCCGGTGCGCTGGCTGAGCTTGTGGAACTGAACCGGGACGCCGCCGAGGAGTTGGGCCTGCTGTTGAGCCGCTCCCTGTCCTTCGACGAGTGTTCCGTGGAGATGGTGCGGGCAACGGTATTCGGCGACCCAGCGATGCGGGAGCGCTATACGCTGGGACTGCGTGACCGGGGGCGTTTGGTGGCTGCCCTGGTGGGCGTGGCGCAGGAACACTCCTGGGAGGGCCGCCCGGTGCGTGTGGGACACCTGAAAGTGCTGGCCACCGACCCAACAGCCCGCCGCCGCGGCCACGCTACCAGGCTGCTCGAAGAGCTGGAGAGCCGTTTCGCCGCCGATGGATTGGCCGCGGCGATGATCAGCGGCCCCGCCTACTATTTGTGGGGCGGCCTGGATGTGCGCTATAGCGCGGCGCTCTGCCTGTTTCAGCGGCGCGACTACACCCGGGAGGGTGACGCCTTTAACCTGGAGGTGCAGTTGCAGGGCCACGACTACTCAACCGCGGCTGAAGAGGACGCGCTGGCCGCCCAGGGCATCACCTTTCGGCGGGTCGAGAGCACCGACCGCGCCGCGCTGGACGCCTACCTGCAAAAATGGGGGAGTTGGCGTGAGGAGACCCTGCGCGCATTCGACCGGGAGCCCATCAACGTGCATATCGCCCTCCAGGCAGGCCAGATTGTGGCGTTTGCGGCCACTGATATCGCCCGGCCTGGCTGGTTCGGCCCCACCGGCGCCGACGAAGCCCTGCGGGGCCAAGGTATCGGCTCCATCCTGATACGCCGCTGCCTCAGTGATTGGCAGCGCGCCGGACGCAAGAGCGGCGAGATCTCCTGGATCGGCCCCCTCTACTTTTATGTCTCGTCCGTGGACGCCCGCGTCAGCCGCGTCATGTGGTATATGCGTAAACTGTTAGGGGTCACGGCAGAGCCGCCGCCAACGTAACAGGACCGCTTCTAAAATCTTCTGACCAGCCCCTAATCCTCCACATTCTCCCCGGGTCACTGGTCGCTCAGCGGGCAGTCACACGGCGCACCTGCTCTACCTGTCCCTACTGACCCCCTGATCCCCACCGGCGGCGAGGATGGACTGTAGACTGGGGTGCGGGTCGGGTAGGCGACGGGGCGTGAGCAAGAGCGGTTCGGTACGCGGGCCGGTGGGACCCACCCGCGTGCGCATCATGTAGTAGGGGCCGCCCTCCCCCGATGAATCCCACACTTGATAGCCGGAGACGGTCACATGTACGCGGGGCGTGGTGGGGTCGAGCAGTACACGCCCTTCCACGCGGCGCACCCGCGCGTCGTCCACGCCCAGGATGGCGCACAGCACATCCTGCAGCGGCTTGAGTGGGCCATCCGCGTCGCGCTCCAGGGGTGTGGCCAGGTAGCTAACCACCTCCAGATGTAACCATAGATCGGCGAACTGATCCTCCAGGCCGACCACGTCAACACCTGACTCCAGGAGCACCCGCTCGGCGCGCGCTTTGTACTTGGTCGCATCGCCGGTCAGGCGCAGCGAGGCCACACGGCCTCCCCGCTTGTTCTGGGCGGTGTAGGGCTCCCACCAATGGTTGATGCCCGGCGGCGTGGGCAAGACCGCCGAGAAACACACCGCCGGCCGCGTAGCCAGTACCTGGGCTAACCGCAGCGCGCCGCCCGATAGCTCCCTCGCCGCTTGCCACTCTTCTTTTGTGCTCAGGGCCGTCTGCTCCTTTCTCTGCCGTCCCTCCACACTAGCGCATTGAGTGACGGCGCCATAGGGCCTTTTGCACAGGCCACGGCCTACCTACCCTTGCCGTGGAGGCCAGCCGTATGCGCGGGTAGACCTGGCGCCGTCCTGTGCTACAATGATCGGAGCATGAGACCACTGCAACACGCGGCTGGGCGCCCGCCTTGCCCTCCCTCTGACACCATAACGGCGGACGCGCCATGGACGTAGCGCGCCTCAGCGAGCTGCTGGAGCGGGTGCGCTCCGGTGAGGTCACCACCGCCGCTGCCCTGGATCAGCTGCGCCTGCTGCCCTACGAGGACCTCTACGACGCTAAGCTGGACCATCATCGCGCCCTGCGCACCGGCTTCCCCGAGGTGATCTTCTGCCAGGGCAAGACGCCCGAGCAGGTGGCCCGCATCTTTGCCCACCTGGCCGAGCGCGGCGACACCGTGCTGGGCACGCGGGCTAGCCCCGAGATGGCCGCGGCGACCCTAGAGCTGACTCCTGAGGCGACGTATCACGCGCTGCCGCGCTGCCTGACCCTGCAGCGGCGCCCCGATGCCCCGCTGCGGCCCGGGGTGGCCCTGGTCAGCGCGGGCACCGCCGACCTGCCCGTGGCCGAGGAGGCCGCCCTGACCGCCACGATGATGGGTCAGGGCGTGGACCGTATCTACGATGTGGGCGTGGCCGGCATCCATCGCCTGCTGGCCCACGTCGAGCGCATCCGCGCGGCGCGCGTGGTAGTGGTGGTGGCCGGCATGGAAGGCGCGCTGGCCAGCGTGGTGGGCGGCCTGGTCGAGGCCCCCGTGATCGCCGTGCCCACCAGCGTGGGTTATGGGGCCAGCTTCGGCGGCCTGGCCGCCCTGCTGACCATGCTCAACAGCTGCGCCAGCGGCGTCGGCGTGGTCAATATAGACAATGGGTTCGGCGCGGGCGTGTTGGCCGCCGCGATCAACCGCCAATCCGCCGACCGGCCAGTTCCGCCCCCTCAGAGTTCCTGATTGGCGCGATGCTAGCCTACTTCGATTGCTTCAGCGGCGCGTCGGGCGACATGATCGTGGGCGCGCTGCTCGACGCTGGGCTGGACCTTGATGACTTGCGCGCCGCCCTGGCCACGCTGCCCCTGGAGGGCTACACGCTGGCCGCCCACGACGCGCGCAAAGGCGCCCTGGGCGGCACGCAGTTCTCCGTGCAGGTGGACTCCGCCGCCGAGCAGCCGCACCGCCACCTCTCGGAGATCCTGGCCATGATTGAGGGCAGCGCGCTGCCCGCGCCCGTGCAAGCCCAGGCCTCGGCCATCTTTACCCGCCTGGGCCAGGCCGAGGCGCGCGTGCATCGTCAGGATATCGAGCAGGTCCATTTCCACGAGGTGGGGGCCGTGGATTCCATTGTAGACATCGTGGGTGCCGCCGCCGGCCTGCACCTCCTGGGTATCCAGCAGGTCTACTGCTCAGCCTTGCCCGTGGGCGGCGGTGGGCGCGTGGTTGCCCACGGCTGGATCCCCCTGCCCGGCCCGGCCACCCTGGAGCTGCTGGCCGCCGCCGGGGCGCCGACTGTCCCCGACGACCTCGACCGTGAGCTGCTCACGCCCACCGGCGCGGCTATCCTGACCACCCTGGCTACATTCCGCCGCCCAGCTATGGCCTTGCGGCGCGTGGGCTACGGCGCGGGCGCCGCCGACCTGCCTCGGCCCAACCTGCTGCGCCTGTGTCTGGGCGACGCGCTGGCCCCCGCGACCTCTCTAGGCACGGAGGAGCAGAGCGCGGCGCAACTCGGCCCGGCTGACCAGGAGCTGCTGCTGCTGGAGACAAATATAGACGACATGAACCCGCAGCTGATCGGGGCCCTCTTCGAGACCCTGCTGGCCGATGGGGCCCTGGACGTCTACTGCACGCCGATCGTCATGAAGAAGAATAGGCCGGCCTTTTTATTTAGCGTGCTGTGCCGACCCGCCGATGGTCAGCGTTTCCAGGATTGCCTGCTGCGCGAGACGACCACCCTGGGTATACGCGCCCAGACCATGTGGCGGCACGCCGCCGCCCGCGCTTTCCGCCAGGCCGCCACGCCGTACGGGCCGGTGCGCGTCAAGCTCAAGCTGCTCGACGGGGCTGTGGCTGGGGCCATGCCCGAATACGATGATTGCCTTGCTATCGCCCGCGCCCACGGCTTGCCTCTGCAGCAGGTGATGCGTGAGGCCCGCCGCGCCGCCGACCTGCTGCTGGACGGCCAGCCATGAGCGTGGGCCTCAGCCCACGCGCCACCGAGGCCCTCGCTTACCTGGACGCCCTGCCCGATTTCGAGCGGGGCACGGCGGGTCCCGCGCATGGCTACGGCCTGGAGCGCATGCAGTGCCTGCTCGACGCACTGGGCCGGCCCGACATGGGCGTGCGCATCGCCCATGTCGCCGGCACCAAGGGCAAAGGCTCGACAGCGGCTATGCTGGCCTCTATGCTGCGCGCCGCTGGCCGGCGCACCGGCCTGTATACCTCGCCCCACCTGGTGGAGTTCCGCGAACGCATCGCCGTGGATGGCCAGCTGATCGAGCCAGGGCCGCTGGCCGACCTGGTGCTCGACATGGTCCGGCCAGCCGCCGCCCGCGTGGAGGCGGCTTTGGGCGCGCCGCCGCTGCACTTCGAGCAGGTGCTGGGCCTGGCCCTGCTGCATTTCCAGGCGATGGCGGTGCAGGACGCCGTGCTGGAGGTGGGCCTGGGCGGCCGGTTGGACGCCACCAACGCGGTGGCCGACCCCGCTGTCTCAATCATCGCGGTGATCGGCCACGACCACATGCAGGTGCTGGGCTACACCCTGGCCGAGATCGCCGCCGAGAAGACGGCGATCATCCGCCGCGGTGGGGTGGTGGTCTGCGCCCAGCAGCCTCCCGAGGCGCTGGAGGTGGTGCGGGCGCGCTGCGCAGCCCAGGAGGCCACGCTGATCATGACCGACGCGCCGGAACCCGGCCACGCGGCGGCGGCCCCCTGGCAGGCCACGGTGCACGAGAACACACTGCGCGGCCTGCGCCTGGACATCACCGGCCCGGGCGTGGCGTACCCCGATCTGCGGCTGGCCCTACCTGGCCGCCATCAGGCGGCCAACGCCGCCCTGGCCGTGGCCGCGCTGCACACGCTGTGGACGCCGGCAACGCCACCACGTGAGGCCGTGTCTACCGGCCTGGCCACGGTGCGCTGGCCAGGCCGGCTGCAGGTGGTGGCGGAGAGTCCGCTGGTGCTGCTCGACGGCGCCCACACCGCCGAGTCGGCCCACGCGCTGGCCATCGCGCTGTGTGAGATCCTGCCCGCCGACATGCCTCTGACCCTGATCCTGGGCATCATGCGCGACAAAGACCTGCCCGCCGTGGTCGGCCCGCTGGTGGCTGGGCCGCTGGCCGGTCGGGTGGCCCACGTGATCGCCACCCGCTCCACCCACGCCCGCGCCGCCGTGCCAGAGCGCATCGCCGCCGCTGCCCAGGAGGCCGGAGCGGCTCAGGTATGGGTGCAACCAACACCAGAGCAAGCCCTGGAACTGGCCCGCAGGCTCACGCCGCCCAGCGGCGCGGTGGTGGGCGCTGGCTCGCTCAGCCTGGTGGGTGACCTGCTCAGGGGACTACCCGTCCCGGCGCAGCAGGCGCATGGTTGACCCACCAGACCCCTCCGACCCCCCTACTCGTCTGCTGGTGGTCGCAGGTCCTACCGCTACCGGCAAGACCGATCTGGCCCTGCAGCTAGCCCTGCGCGTCGGTGGTGAGGTGGTGGGGGCCGACTCGCGGCAAGTCTACCGGCACATGGAGATCGGCACGGCCAGGCCCACCCCCGCGCAGCGCGCCCTCGTGCCCCACCACCTGATTGATCTGGCCGAGCCGGATCAGCCGTTCTCGCTGGCCGACTACGTGGCCCTGGCCCGCTCCGCTATCGCCGCGATTGCCACCCGTGGGCGGCTGCCCCTGCTGGTGGGTGGCGCCGGCCTGTACATCCGCGCCCTGCTGCGTGGGTTTACCCTGGCCCCCGGCACCCCACCACGGCCTGAGCTGCGCGCTGACCTGGAGGTCCAGGCCCGCACGGAGGGCGGCGACGCGCTGCACCGCCGCCTGGCCGACCTGGACCCCGCCGGCGCGGCGCGCCTGGACCCCCGCAACGTGCGGCGGGTGGTGCGCGCCCTGGAGATCGTGCTCTCCACCGGCAAGCCGCTCGATCAGGCGCGCGGCCACGCCGACCAACCTCCCTACGAGACGCTGCTGATTGGGCTGAGCGGCCCCCGCGCGGCCCTCTATGCCCGCGCGGACCGCCGGATTGATACAATGATGGCCAATGGGCTGCTGGAGGAGGCGCGCCAGTTGCGTGGCCGCGGCTACTCGCCCACCTCACCGGCCATGACCGGCCTGGGCTACCGTGAGTTGGGGGCCTACCTGGACGGCGCTACCTCGCTTGAGCAGGCCGTGCAGGCCACCCGCTACGCCACCCACGGCTTGATCCGCCGGCAGGTGGTCTGGTTTCGCCGAGAGGAGGGCATCCACTGGTTCTCCACCACCGACCCACGCACCCCCCAGGAGGTCCAGGCGCTGGTGGTGGCCTGGCTGGCCGGGGCGCCTCCGGCTCCCCCGCCCTCCACGCCGGGGCTACCCTGAAGCGGCGCTGCGCCGGACTGTTCGCGCTGCTGCTGGCCCTCTATCTGCTCACCGCCAGCGGCACGGTCGGCCCCCAGCGCAACGATGGCCGCAGCATGTTCGCCGTTACAGAGGCCATCGCCGACCGCGCCGCGCTGGATGTGCGGCCGGCCATACTGGGCGTGCCCGGCCTGCATGGCCGCTCCTACAGCAAGTATGGCCTGGGTCAGTCGCTGGTCGCCCTGCCCTTCTATCTGGTGGGCAAAGCCGCCGCCGCCCTGCTGCCCCCGTCCTACCGCCTGCAGGCGCTCTCGCTGGCCTGCTCACTGCTCAATAGCGTGCTGCTAGCCGCACTGGCCGCGCTGCTGCCCCTGCTAGCCCGCCGCCTGGGCCTGGCCAGCGGCCCGGCGCTCTGGCTGGCCCTGCTGGCCGCGCTGGCTACCCCGCTGTGGCCCTACGCTGGCACTTTCTTCAGTGAGCCGCTGATCGCCCTCTGCCTGGTGGTAGCTCTGCTGGGTGTCTGGCCACGGTCCGCCGCGCCCACGGGGCCTGGCCGGACAGCGGCCGGCCCTCTAATGGCCGGCCTTGCCCTGGGCCTGGCCGCGCTGACCCGCCTGGATAGCCTGCTCTACGCCCCGCCCGTGCTGGTCGCGGCGTGGGCATGGGCCTCGCCAGGCCGCCGCCTCGGCGCGGTGACCCTGCTGGCCCTGCCCGTGCTCGGGGCGCTGGCGGCCATTGGGTGGTACAACGCGGCGCGCTTCGGTTCACCACTGCAGAGCGGCTATGGCCGGGGCGCCCTGGGCGAGGCGATGGACCTGGTCACCCAACACTCATGGCCGAGCGTGGCCGAGGGCGCCTGGAACCTACTGGCTAGCCCGGGCAAGGGATTGATCTTCTACGCTCCCCTGACCCTGCTGGCCCCCTTAGGGGCCTGGCGGCTGTGGCGGGCCGGCCACGGCGGCGCGGTAGCCTTGCTGAGCGCCCTCTGCCTGACCGATTGGCTGGCCCACGCCAACGTGCTGATCCGCTGGCTAGGCGGCTGGGCCTGGGGCCCTCGCTTCCTCGTGCCCATCGTGCCCCTGCTGGTCCTGCTGGCCGGCGGCTTGTTGGTGGGACCGCGCCGGCCCCGCGGGGCGCGGCCCGCCGTGGCCGTGCTGGCCCTGGCCGGCCTGCTCGTGCAGGTCCCCGCCGTGCTGGCCGACTACCACCCCTACCTGGATGCCCTGGTGCAGCGCTATAGCCAGGGTCCCCACGACGCCCAGGCCCCCTACCGCGCCGAGCAGGCCTACGTGCCCAGCGTCACCCTCTCGCCCATCGTCGGCCAGTGGCGGCTGGCGCTGGACCGGCGGACCTGGCAAGCCCAGAAAGACTGGGGCCACCGCTCACCCCTGGCCATAGGCGCCGGGCGTGCCTACGGCCCACCCGTCCCCCGCACCTGGTGGGCCACGTTGGCCAGCGAAGGCGTGCCCTGGACAGTGTGGGCCTGGCCCCTGGCCGCGCTGACGCTGTTTGGCTCGGCCGGCGCGGCGCTGCTGCTGTGGCCAACAAAGCGCCAGCACCGCTCCGACGCGATTCCTGCCTATTGACGGAGCATCAGAATGCCGACACATGCTCAATGCCCAAGAAGATGGGGAGACAGATCAGGCAACCAGATGGTCATGTGGCCCGTTCCTTGCCACCACAACCCCGCGGGGGCTACCCTTGAGGGAGATGGCACGCGGGGTAGAGACAGTGTAGATTGGGGCGCATGAACATCCGACAGAGTGCGGCGGACCAGGCGGCGACCCGGGTGCCGGGCGGTATGGGCGAGAGCCCGGCGACCACGGCGGCGCGGGCCGCGCCGACTGAGCCTCGCCAGCATGGCCGCGAGTTCGCCGAGGGGTCGCGGCTGGCCCGGCTGTTGATCAACCGCGATTTCGCCATCTTCAGCGGCGGGGCCTTTATCTCGGCCACCGGTAGCTGGTTTCAGGTGGTCGCCCTGGGCTGGCTGGTGGTCAGCGTGGGCGGCCGCAACGCTGGCTTTCTGCTGGGTCTGGTCGGCTTCGCCTCGCTGATGCCCATCTTGGTGCTGGGGCTGGTTGGCGGGCTGCTGGCCGACCGGCTGAACCGCCGCTTGCTGCTGCTCGGCACCGGCGTGTTTAACGCGGTGGCCCTGCTCGTGCTGGCCTTCTTCACGGCTACCAACCGGGCCACACCGCCGGTGATCCTGGCCTTCGCCCTAATTATGGGCATCGTCAGCGCCCTGACCTGGCCGACCTGGCAGGCGCTGATCAACGATCTGGTGGTCCCCCGCGATCTGCCCCGGGCGATCGCCTTCAACTCGGCCCGCTTCAACATGACCCGGGTGATCGGGCCGGCCGTGGGTGGCGCGCTGCTCACCCTGATCGGGCCGGCCTGGTGCTTCACCGCCAATGCGGCTACTACCATCGGCGTCTCCATCTCGTTGATCGTGCTACGGTTGCCGCCGCCCCCGCGTCCCCGCCGTGAGCCCCTGCGCGACGCCTTGCTGGGCGGCCTGATCTACGCCCGGACTGCTCCCCGCGCCCGCACCATCCTGCTGGCCACGGCGGCGCTGGGCATGCTGGGCTTCCCCTATAACTCGTTCCTGCCGGCCTTTGCCAAGGGCGTACTGCACGCTGGGCCTGGCGGCCTGGGCCTACTGCTCACCGCCGTCGGCGCGGGGGCGCTGTTTGGGGCGATCACGTCGGGGGCCAGTTGGGTCATCGGGCACCGCCGCTACGTGCTGGCCGGCGCGTTGGCCCTGTTTGGCCTGGCCGACGCGGCGTTCGCCGCCTCCCCTGCCCTGCCCCTCTCCATGGCCGCGCTGGCCATACTGGGCTTCGCCATGCTGCTCTACCTCTCCACGGCGAACACGGCCCTGCAGTCCGAGGCGCCACCTGCCGTGCTGGGCCGGCTGATGGGCGTGTGGGTTATCGTCACCAGTGGGGCTACCCCGTTGGGCAGCCTGGCCATGGGCGCGCTCACGGCGGCGACCAGCGTGCAGGTCGCCGTGGGCCTCGGTGGCGCGGCCTGCGTGGTCTGCGGCCTGCTGCTCAGCCGTACCACCCACCTGGCGTGAGCCTCCCCACGCCCCAGGAGGTGGCCGAGGCGGCCATGCTGGCCTGCCTGCTGGAGGTGACCGCCGCCAAGCCGGGCAACGTGACCCGCTACCACGACCTGCCCGACTTGGCCCTGACCGACTTCCTGGCCAGCGCCGTGGTCATTGGCCCGGCCATGGCCGCCGCCGGTCAGCAGGCTGTTGGCGCGACCATCGTGCAGGCGGTGCGGGCAACCCGCCGCCGCGTGGCCACCAACACGAACCTGGGCATCATCCTGCTGCTCGCTCCGCTGGCCACGGCTGCCCTACGGCTCACCCCTCCCGGCGCCTCGCTACGCCAGCGTGTGGGTGTGGTCCTGGAGAGCCTGACCGTGGAGGACGCCCAGCAGGCCTATGCCGCAATTCGGCTGGCCGTCCCCGGCGGCCTGGGCAGTGTGGAGCAACAGGATGTCACCGCCGCGCCAACAGTGGACCTGCGCGCGGCGATGGCCCTGGCCGCTGACCGCGATAATGTGGCCCGCGAGTACATCACCGGCTTTGCAGCTACCTTCGAGGTCGGCTATCCCGCCCTGCTGCGCCTCCTGGAGCAAGGCCCCGTGCAGGAGGCCACGGTGGGCGCCTACCTGACCCTGCTGGCCCACACGCGGGATACCCTGATCGTGCGCCGCCACGGGTCCGAGTGCGCTGAGGAGGTGCGCCGCCGTGCCGAGGACGCGCTGCGGTTAGGCGGCCGGCACACTCCCCAGGGCCGCGAGGCCATCGCTGGCCTGGATCGCTGGCTGCGCGCGGCGCGGCCCCGGCTCAACCCTGGGACCACGGCGGACCTGGTCACCGCCGCCCTATTCGTGGCCCTGCTCCACGACCAGGTTCCCCTTGCCCAGTCCGCCCCGCCCCAGGACATGCTCCCTTGATCATTTCGCTGGTTAACCTGATCGTCACCGTGGAGGCGACGCCCAGGTTGTGGACATGCAGGATCTCCATGCCCGTGCCATGGCGTAATCAGGGTAGCGGATCCAGGTCAAGGTTGAAGCGGTGACCCCGCCAGGCTAGCTCACCCTGGGCGCGTCCCCCTCCCTGTACAACGTTCTCCAGCTGGCCTCCAAATGATACGGCCAGCGCTTCCAGGTCAGCCACGTCCACCTCTTTGCCCGCGAAGAAGGTCTGCACCTCCTGGGGCGCCTCGTCCGTGCCTTCGCTGGCCCATGGCCGGATCGCGCTGATACGGTAACGCGGCCCACCGCTCGGTCTCTCCATCGGTTCCACCTCCCTATCCAATGTCCATAATAAAGATAGCGCACGCCTGCAGGTGCGCGCGCCATCCCTAACGGCAAGGAGCGTGCCGGGTCTACTCCTCGTCGGGGGCCAGTAGCTCGTCGCTGGGCCGGGGGCCGGGGTCGCTCAGGCCGCTCTCGCCCAACCGCCGCAGCACGCGCACGGTCAGGTCGTTATGCGCCAGCACCTGACAGGAGAGCCGCACGTTGGGCTCCAGGTTGTTTTCATGAGCCAGCCGCTCATCCTCGGCGGCCAGCATCTCGCCCGCGTTGCCCGCTATGATGCTCACGCGGCAGGTCGTGCAGCGGGCGTGCCCACCACAGCGATGCAGAATATCCACCCCGGCGTCCTCAATGGCCAGCACCAGGCGCTGGCCCTCCGGCGCGTCAAACTCTGTAACGCCCTCGACAATGATATGCGGCATGCCTAGCTCCATCCCCTTCATACCCATGATCTGATGACCCGCGGCCCGGCGGCGCGGTTGCCTCTACTGTATACCATGCCGGCGGCCCCAGAGTGGCTATTGGTCAGTTGAGTCAGGCTGTAGTACACTGCGGCAGGGTACACCCACCCGCCAGATACCGATGATGGCTTTGCGTACAACAGCGATTGCGAGATTTGCTCATGCCCCAGCGCCCCCGCTTTGTTCTGCCACGCCACCTCTATGTCGTGGGCCTGGCCGCCTCTCTCGCCGTGGGGGCAGGCTTGCTGGCTCACGGCCAGCCAGGCCCACAGGCTGGCGCCGCGTCGGTGGCGCCCACGGCTGGCCCAGCCACTGGCACAGCCGTGGTGGTCACGACCACAACCACGCCGCTGGCCAGCCCCACCCCCCCTGGCACGGCCACGGCCACCGGCACGGCAGCGCCGCCACCTTCGCCCACCACGGCGCCGGCGCCTACCCCTTCCCCTGGCCCGCCCCTGCTCTCCTGGTCCCAACCCGACGTTGGCTTTGTGCTCCACGCGGATAGGCTGACGCTGGCCGTGCAGGCGCCCCCCAGCAACCCCAGTAGCCCGCCGATTGATCAGGTGACCTTCAAGGCCGCCTGGCTGGCCCAGCCTGGTGTCCCCGCTGGGCACACCGTGGCCTGCGTGGCCCGGCGCTCCACTGGCGGCCCACCGGCGCTCTACTCCTGCGCCTGGGACGCTCGCGCGGCCGGCGTGCCCAACGGTCCGCTCACGGTGGCCGCCGCCGCCCTCGACGCGGTGGGCCGCGCCGCCGCCCTCCCGCCTCTGCCCCGCGCCGTCCTCGTCGCTCAGTCACAACGCAAGGCCATCGTGCTGCTGCAGGGCGTCTGCACGGCTATTGGCTCTGGCGTAGGGACCGATAACACCACGTTCACCGCACTGCAAAACCTGCTCAAGACGCCAGCCTACGGCTATGCCGACGCCGACTATCTGCTCTATAGCTATCGGGGCGGCGCGCTCGACCCGCGCGGCCAGTGGGTCCACCAGCCTTACGGACTCTCCGACCCCATCCAGCAGAACTTCCATGGCACATCGTGGAGCGCCCTGCACGACGCCCTGCTGGCCCCCTACCACCGCCGCCACCCCAATACGACCTTTGTGCTGGTTGGCCATAGCCTGGGCGGCATGGTCGCCTGGGAGGAGATGAAGCGCGAACTGGCCGCGCCGCCTGGCGCGCCGCTCCTGCTCTCCTCCGTGGTCACCGTGGATAGCCCCCTGCATGGTATTGATCGCCCTGAACTGCTGCTGGCTAACCTGCTGCGCCTGTTCCCCCGCGTGGGCACGCGGCTGGATTGCGCCCTGCGCGGCCAGGCCGCCCGAGTGCTGCTAGCCGTCCACCTGGCCCCTCACACATCCTCCGATCTCGTGGCCCTGGCCAACCGAGCGGTGGGCCGTGGCGTCACCGTGACCACCGCCGGCAACTCCGACGACTGCGTGTGGTCGCCCGACCGCTGCGGCGTGCCCCTGTCCGGCATGGCCGCTACCCAGTGGGTCGCCGGTTCCCGCGCCCACACGCTGATCTTCCACCTGCCCCGGCCCTGCGTCCGGCCGGAGGCCTATTGCTTTGTGGGCACCCATGGGGCCGCGCTGACCAACTCAAACGGCCCCCAGGCGCTACGCCAGATCGCCGCCGCTATCGGTCCTCAAACGCCCATTCAACGCTGAGGACGCCCGGGCACCGCTCACCTGGGTGGGTTATCTCGGTCACCCTCATCGTGGGCTCCTACTGCCTCCATCTGCTGACGCAGCAGCTCCACCTGGTCGCACATCACCGGTTCCATCGCCCCGGGGCTGGGCCCCTCCATCCAGCACAGCGCGGCGGAGAGGAACAGCTCCTTCAGGTAGGCAAAGGAGAAGCCTTCCGTGGCCGCCGCGACGGCGCGCGCGCTGTCGGCGCCTAGCCGCATCTCCGGCTGAGCCGCCTCGTTCCAGCGCCGGATATATTCCGCGCGCTCCTCCACGGCGGGCAGGTCGAAGCGGTAGGTGCGATCAAAGCGGCTGGGCCGCTTGACGATGGCCGGGTCCAGCCGCTCCGGGTAGTTGGTCGTGGCCAGGGTCAGGATGCCCCTGTTGACCGCGAAGCTATCCATCTCGTTCAGGAAGAACGAGCGGTTCTCCCTGGTCACCAGCGCGTCCAGGTCTTCCAGCACCAGCACGCAGGGGGCGGCGGCGCGGGCGCGCTCGAACACGGCCTGCATGCTGTACTCATCGGGCCCGCCCGCGCGGCGGAAGCTGCGCACGTAAAGGATGGGCTGGCCCAGCGCGTTGGCCAGGGCCTTGACCGTCGCCCTCCGGGCCAGCGAATAGCAAGCCGCGCTTCCAGGGCACGCCGAACCGCTCCTGCTGATCAATCTGGCCTGAGAGCATTGGAGGGGGCTGCCCTTGAACACGCCGTGGCATGGCTTCTGGCCATTTTCTTACCTTTTCCTTAGCAAGACCTTAGCCGACGTTCACCTAATCTTCAGGTTCAGGCTCTACGCTAGAGTCAGGCCACAAGCCGGGCGCCCGGCGGCGCCCCAGCGGCCAGGCCAGGATTAAAGAAGGATGAGGTGACCGGTGGCGGACATACCAGCGATCAACGGGTGGCGGGGAGCCACGCCGGTGGCCCGACAGCCACGGCCGGGCGTCTACCGCACGGCCACGGCCGGGCTCCTGGGCGCCGTCGTGGCGGTCAACGCGGCGGTGATCGTGTGGCTGTGGCTGCGCGGCGGAGGCGTTTCTGGCGTCCATGGCCTGGGCGATCTGCTGACCAGTCTGGGACGGGTCACCGGTCTGGTGGGCGCCTACCTAGCCCTGATTCAGGTGCTGTTGCTAGCCCGCCTGCCCTGGCTGGAGCGGCTGGCCGGCTTCGACCGGTTGACCGTGTGGCACCGGCTGAACGGCAAGGCATGCCTGTACATGGTGCTAGCGCACACGGTGCTGATCACAATTGGCTACGCCCTGGCCGACCGGCTGCCGATCACCCCCGAGATCTCACGGCTGCTCAGTGACTACCCCGGCATGATCGCGGCCACGGTGGGCACGGCGCTGATGATCGGGGTGGTGGTCACCTCGCTGGTCATCGTGCGCCGCCGGCTACGCTACGAGGCCTGGTACGCGGTCCACTTGCTGGCCTATGCCGGTATCGCGCTGGCCTGGGTTCACCAGATCCCCACTGGCAACGACCTGACGGCCAATGCGACGGCCAGCGCCTACTGGACGGCCCTCTACGTGGTCACGCTGGTCTTGCTGGTGCTGTTTCGCCTGGTGCAGCCGCTGGTCGGGGCGTTCTGGTACAGGCTGCGCGTGGCCGAGGTGATCCAGGAGGGGCCGGGCGTCGTGTCTCTGCGCATCACGGGCCGCCACCTGGATCGTCTGGACGCCCGGGCCGGGCAGTTCTTCTTGTGGCGCTTCCTCACCCCGGGGCGCTGGTGGGCTGCCCACCCCTTCTCGCTCTCAGCCGTGCCCGACGGTCAATCGCTGCGCATCACGGTCAAGGGCGTGGGCGATTTCACCCGCCGCCTGGGCGAGATCACGCCGGGGGCCCGTGTCGTGGCTGAGGGACCCTTCGGGGTGTTCACCGCCGCCGCGCGCCAACGCGACCGCGTGGCCTTCATCGCCGGGGGCATCGGCATCACGCCGATCCGGGCTATGATGGAGGAAATGCCTGGCGACCTGACGCTGGTCTATCGCGTGCTGAGCCATGACGCTCTGGTCTTCCGCGCCGAACTGGACGCACTGGCCCACCAGCGGGATATCACCCTGCACTATGTGGTGGGCAACCATACCGACCCCCAGGGGGCGCGCCTGCTCTCAGCCGACCACTTGCGCGATCTCGTGCCCGACCTGGCCAACCGTGAGGTATACCTGTGTGGCCCACCGGCCATGATGCGCGCCGTAGAGGGCAGCGTGCGCGCCATCGGTACCCCACGCAAGCACATTCACAGTGAACGCTTTGCCCTGTAAACCCGCCTCTGTCAGACCCACCGGCCCACTCCTTGGCACGTCACCTATCGGCAGTGGGGTCACGCAACGGAACCCGCTGTTCGACCGCCACTCCCTCCGGCTCCTGATCGCTCGTTGAATCACATAGGTAAAAAACAGAAAGGGCTATCTGAATGAACCGCACAACATCTGGCCTGCTGCTCACTGGTTTGGTTGCGCTGCCTATCGGCGTAGCCGGGGGTGTGGCTGTCGCCCACTCCTCCTCGACACACCCCACCGCTACTCCCACGGCCAAGACTGGAGCCAAGGCGCGGCCCTCGGCCACACCACGGGCTAAGAAAAAGGTGGCCCGTGCCGTGGCCAAGCCCACCCCCGCCCCTCTGCGCACGATCACTGGCCCCAGTGTGGACATGGAATGGGGACCGGTGCAGGCTACCCTGGTAGTGCAGGGTAAGCGCCTGGTGGATGTGCGGATCTCCGCGCCCACGGAGCGGGCGCGCTCGGCATTCATCAACCAACAAGCTGTGCCCTGGCTGCGCCAGGAGACCCTGCAGGCGCAGAGCGCCAACATCAACCTGATCTCGGGGGCCACCCTGACCAGTGAAGCCTACGCCCAGTCCCTGCAGGCCGCGCTGGATGCCGCGCACCTCTAAGCCGGTGGGCATCAGCAACGCCGCTCCCGCTGACACTCTCCCCGATGGGCTGCGTCGGGTGGAGCAGATCATGGGTATGCCTATCGGCATTGACGTCCGCGATGCCCATGTCTCACCCATCGCGCTTGATCACGCTTTCGCGTGGCTCCGCGCGGTGGACGCGACCTTCAGCACCTACCGCGAGGACAGCGCGATCAGCCGGCTCAACCGGGGCGTGCTGGACCCCGCCGAGGCTCCGCCTGAGGTGCGCGAGGTACTGGCCCGCTGCGCCGATCTGTATACCGAGACAGGCGGCTACTTCGACATTCAGTCCCCGTATCGTGACCCGCGTGGCCCACGCCCCGGCGTCGTACCCGTCCAGCCCGGCGCGGTAGACCCCTCCGGGCTGGTCAAGGGTTGGTCGGTGGACCGCGCCGGGCTGATTCTGGAGGCTGCCGGGGCGGGCGCCTACACGATTAACGCGGGCGGCGACATCCGCGCGCGCGGACGCCCGCCCGGCCAGACCTGCTGGCGGGTGGGCATCCAACATCCCCGTCAGCACGATAAGGTGGCCGCCGTGGTGGCCGCCACAGACCTGGTTATCGCCACCTCAGGGGCCTATGAACGGGGCGCGCATATCCTCGATCCCCACTCCAATCAGCCAGCCGGTGGAGTACTGTCGGTCACCGTGGTTGGCCTCGACCTGGCTACCGCCGACGCCTATGCCACGGCGGCCTACGCTATGGGCCCCGACGGCACCGACTGGCTGGCCCAGATCAACGGCTACCAGGCTCTGATTATCCTGGCCGACGATGTGGTGCTCTCTACCCCAGGCTTCCCCCGCGCCTGACCAATAGCTTCTCTCCGGCCGAGCTATCTATGCCCCGGTGGCAGGCGGCGCAGTAGTGGGCAGGGCGGCCAGTAACGCGGCCCCGTTGGGGCTGCCCAATCCTGTACACGGGTCCCAGCCTGGCGCGGCGTGATAGGCCCCATTGTCTCCGTCGGTGATATCGTGGAAGGCCCCGGCGGCGGCGGGCAGGGCGTAGAGTAGGGGGTGGGGCAGGCCCAGGGGAATACCACGCTGCTGGTTCAGCCGGGCAATCAGGGCGGCCCATAGGGGGGCCACCGCGCTGGTGCCGCCGCTGACTCCTTCCTGACCATCCACCAGCACCCGATAGCCGGTGGGCTGCGAGGCGTCGCCGGACACGTCGGGCACACCCCGCCCAACCCGGGTGCCCGGCGGGTTGACCGAGGGCGGCACACCCGCCGTGGCCTGCCAGGTAGGCAGGTCAAAAACGTCGCTGACCCCACCTCCGGTAGCCCAGCCGGTGGGACCCGGCGGCCCGTCGTTCCAGACGCTCTCGGCGGTGATTGTTCCGGCCGCGCCGCGCAGAGTCGTGCCGCCGCAGGCCAGCACATGGGGGCTGGAGGCGGGGAAGTCCACGTGGGCCAGACCGTCGGTCAGGCCATCGCTGGAGCCGTGATCGCCGCAGGCGCAGCAGACGGTCACGCCCATCGCGGCGGCCGCCTGAAAGGCGTCATCGTAGGCCCGCAGCGATTGAGCGGTCCACGACGACTCGGGGCCACCCCAGCTGATCGAGATCACCGAGGGGGTACGCAGGCTATCGTGGGCGGCGGCGCTGATGGCCCGCAGAAAGCCAGCGTCGGTGTTGGGGGCGAAGTAGACGGCAATGCGCGCTCCGGGCGCAATGGCCCCCGCCACCTCAATGTCCAGCATCACCTCGCCGTCGGGACCCTGCGGCTGGCCGGTGGGCTGGTTGCGCCCGCCGGCCACTGCCACGGCCGACACGGCTGGCGTGACCACGCCCAAGCTGGCGAAATAGGTGTCCAGGTCGGATGCGCGGTAGCCACCGCCCAACTCGATCAAGGCGATACACTGCCCCGTGCCGTCGGTATTCGGTGGGTAGCTATACAGCGTGGCCACCTCCGGAGGGGTGTAGCCAGCGGCGGCCGCGGCGGCAGGTACGCTCAAGAAGTGGGGCTGGGCCTGAGGCCGGTCGTCCAGCCCCAACACGGCGGTGACCACGTCGGCCAACTCCAGGGGCACGCGCACAGGACCGGTGCGCCCGCGATAGGCCCCACCATCGGGCGCGCTGTAGCGGGTTAGCTCCACCCCAAAGGCGTCCTGGAACGACCCCACGGCGCCGGCCAGCACGATCAGCCGCTCGGCGACGCTGGCCCGCGTCACATCAAGACCATGGTGGTGGGCAAACGCCTCAACCAGGGCCAGATCCATCGGGTCGGCCCCGTACTGGGCCGCGTAGGCGGGGCGGCTCAGCGGGGCGGCTTCCACGATGAGAGGCCGCATAGCGCCGGAGCGGGGACGCACCACGACAGTCACCTCGATCTGCTGGCTGGTATCGGCGGGCGCCAGGGGTCCAGCGCCCTCCAGCGGGTCGCGCTCACTGCCTGGAACAGAGTGGGTGGCTGGAGAGAACCGCATAACCTGCCTCCTACCTACACGTGCTGAGTGCTGACGCCCAATGTGCCATGAGAGGGTGGGAGTGCGGAGCCCTGGTAGCCTGTGTCGTAGCGATCATGGGGCGCCTCCTCTTGCCGCCAGTGTACCGCATCCGTCGTCCGGCCCGCATTCACCGGTTCGCTCTGCCGACGAGCGAGGACGCGCTCAACTCGCTGGCTTCGTGTAGATCCTACGGGCAGGGGCCTGCCGACATGCCGCCCCGCAGGTGATGAGGAGCTATGGTGTACATCATACGAGCAGGCAGACGCCCCGAAGCGCGGCGTGTAACCCGCCGCCGTATATGAGCGGCAGAGCAGTATATGCTGCACGAGGTGTGTCTGATGAGGAGGTAGACCATGGAACGCTACTCAAGTCTGCGCGGTATGCTACTCGGCGTGGCCTTGATCGCGGGGCTGACCGTCCTGCCATCCGCCAATGCCGCGGGTTCGGGGCGCGGTGACGCTATGGCTGGCATGGCCATGTCTGGGGGCACAGGCACGCTGGCTGTGCGGGTGAGCCGGTGCTCTCCCACCGGCTGTGTTAATCTGCGCCTGGTGCGCCACGCCAGCAGCTGGGAAGCTATAGATGGTCCAGCGGCAGCAGGAGTGTCAGGCGTGGCCATCATGAACTTCAGCTTCCTTCCCATGACTATCACGGTGCCGCTGAGCAGCACGGTGTTCTGGATCAACAAGGATGCGGTGACCCACACCACCACAAGTGTGGCCACCCCGCCCGTGTGGGACTCCGGTCCATTGGGGCCCAACCACTTCTTTGCCCATAAGTTCACCCATCCCGGCTTCTACTTCTACCGCTGCAACATCCACCAGAGTATGCGCGGCCTGATCGTGGTCAGGCGATCCTGAGCGGGGTCCTGAGGCAGCCCACTATCACCTCGAATCCCAGTAAGAGGTAGTGGGCTCTGCCTGCCACCACCCGTGTTAGCTTGACAGCAGGTCCAGCCGCTGGTAGCCTGTGCGCGAGGTAGGGAAGTACAGGCGCTCTCCGCCTATCCAGCAGCTACTGACCAGAAAGCAGGCACTGACGATGCGGGTTGTGACGGCGACGAGTGTGCCCCCCAAGGCCCCCCAGGACTATGGCGCGGCAGGAGTGACCATGCGGGAGATCTTCACCGCCGCGATGGGGGCGCCGACCTTCTCCATGCGCCACTTTGAGGTGGCTTCTGGCGGCCAGACCCTGCACCATTTCCACCCCTGGGAACACGAGGTGTATATCCTGGACGGCGTCGGCGAGTTGCTCGGCGAGGACGGCGCTCACCCGTTTGCCGCCGGCGACTGCTGCTACACTGCTCCCAATGAGCTGCACCAGTTCCGCAATACCGGCGCGCTGCCCCTGCGCTTCCTGTGCATCATCCCCAACCTGCCCTCCGCCGCCGCGATGGAGGCCCCGGTGCGCGCGGTGGACTCCGCCACGGAGGGGGCGACCAGTTGCGATGTGAGCGACTGGCGGATGGCTGAGGCCGCCGCGTCCGCCCGCGCCTAAGCGCCGCCGGTGGTCAACGCGCTGATGCTGAATCGGCCTCGGGCCACCCTGGCGCTGAAGCATGCTGGCCTGGACACCGTGATCTCTACCACCTGACCGCGGCTAACGCCTTCGGCAGCCTGCGCGGCCTTTCCCTGCGCGTCTCGCCGCACGCCTACAATGCGCTGGACGACGTGCGGCGACTGATGAGGGTGCTCACCGCGACCATCATGTGAGGTGATCGCACCCATTACGCCGCTTTACAGAGCCATGCCGGTGGTGTACATTACCAGCTAAGCAGGGTGTCCCTGCCACATATCGCTGCTGAGCAAGGAGGGCGCATGGCCGCTGCTGGAGGGCACTCCTTCGGGGAGTTGCTGAAGCGCCATCGCCAAGCAGCAGGGCTCACCCAGCAAGACCTTGAGGAGCGCTCCGGCGTACCCGTGCGCACCATCGGCGATATCGAGCATGGGGTGTCCCGACGGCGGCACAGGGGCACTATCGAGCGGCTGGCCCAGGCGTTAGGCCTGAATGAACAGGACCGTCTAGCCTTCCACGCCGCCGGGCAGGCAGGCGCCGATGCTCTATCGCCTGCTCCCTTGCCCCAGCCGCCGACAGCTCTGGTGGGGCGCGAGGACGACCTGGCCACCATATGCGCCACCCTGCGCAGGCCTGACGTGCGGCTGCTGACGCTGACCGGCCCGGGCGGAGTGGGCAAGACACGCCTGGCCCTGGCTGCCGCTATGATACTCTGGGACGAGTTCGCCGATGGGGTCATCTTTATATCGCTGGCCGAGGTACGGGCCGGGGGCGAGCTGCTGACGGCGATCGCCCATGGCGTCGGGCTGGGTGGGCTAGGGCAGCTGATCACACACGAGGGGCTGTATCGCCGGCTGCGCGGGCGGGATGCGGTACTTCTGCTGGATAACTGTGAGCACCTGCTGGCGGAGATCGAGCAGGTCGGGGAGATGCTGGCCGCCTGCGCCACGATCAAGGTGCTGGCCACCAGCCGGGAGCTGCTCCGGCTGCGGGCGGAATCGCAGTATGTCGTTGCCCCCCTGGCGTTTTCGCCGCCTCCTACCCACCCCAGTCTCTCTGGCCTGACAGGGTATCCCGCGGTCGCTCTGTTCGTGCAGCGCGCTCAAACCGCCCAGCCGGGTTTTACCCTGAGTGCCGACAACGCGGCGCTGGTTGCCGGGATCTGCGCGCGGCTGGATGGGCTGCCCCTGGCCATCGAGCTAGCAGCAGTGCGCCTGCGTTCGCTGACTCTGGGAGAACTGCTGGAACACCTTGCGCCCAGCCTGCCGTTGCTGGTGCGCGGCCCGCGTGACCTGCCGGCGCGACAGCAGACGATGCGCGACACGATCCGCTGGAGCTACGATCTCCTGCAAGGTCGGGAGCAAGACCTCTTTCGCCGCCTGGGCGTGTTCGTGGGTGGGTGTACCCTGGAGGCAACCGCTGCCGTCGCCCAGGATCAGACGACGCGGGACGTGGCGGCATCCCAGAATGGGCGCCACGCGGTGATGGATGGCCTAGCCGCCCTGGTAGACAAGAGCTTGGCGCGGCACGAGGTGGGGGAGGACGGCGGACGCTACCGCATTCTGGAGACCGTGCGCGAGTTCGCCCTGGAGCGCCTGGAGGCCAGCGGAGAGCTGGACGCCGCGCGGGCGCTGCATCTGGCCCACTACCTCCAGCTGGCGCGGGCAGCGGAGGCGCAGCTGTGGGGCGGGCGCAAGGCAGCGGCGGCGGCCCAGCTGACACCTGAGTACGGTAATATGCGGGCCGCCGTGACCTGGGCGCTGCTGGAGCGACACGACATTGCAGAGGGAGCGCGGCTGGCCTCCGCGCTATGGCGCTACTGTGAGATGCGCGGGTATCTCGCCGAGGGGCGCGGCTGGCTGGCGATGGCGCTGGCCCACGAAGACGCGCTGCCGCCGGAGGTGCTGCTAAAGGTGCTTAGCGGGGCAGGTCAGATGGCGGCCACTCAGAACGACTTCGCGGCGGCGCAGCCGCTGCTGGACAGAGCGTATGCGCTGGGTGAGCGGCTGGGCGACAGGTGGACCATGGCCCAGGCCCTGTACAAGATGGGCACCATTGCACAATGGCACGGCGACTACGCGCATGCCGTGGACAAGCAGACCCAGGCGCTGGCGCTCTATCTGGAGGTAGGCGACCGACGTAGCGCGGCTGACGCGCGACTGGACCTCGGCTTTGCCTTGTTTTTCGGACCTGAGGCCCCACAGGCCGCCGCGCTGCTACGCGAGAGCCTGGAGGTCTATGGCGAGGTGGGCGATGACGAAGGGACGGGCAGCTGCTACTTTGGCCTGGGCGTGCTGTATTTCCTGGCCGGGGATATGGCCAACGCGGGGGCCATGGGACGTGCCGGCCTCACCGTGTTCAGCAATCTTAACCATGCCACGGGGATGATCAGTTGTCTCGAGGGCGTGGCGGCCGTGGCCGCGGGCGAGGAACGTTGGCAGCGCGCTGCCCGGCTGTTCGGGGCAGGGGAGGCACTGCGTGAGACAATCGGAGTGGGCAGGCCTCCTACGTACGGCGCGATGACTGAGCAGGTGCTCACTACTATCCGCCAGGCGCTGGGCGACCAGTTTGAACCACTCTGGGCGGCAGGACACGAGCTACCTCTGGAAGAGGCGGTCGCCGAGGGTCTCAACGATGAGGCGCTTCTTGTTTCTTCGCCCGCAACCGACAAGGAAGCGTCTTGAGGTAAATAGCCACCTTCGCCGCGGCTGACTGGTACTTTTGCCGGTTTATTGCCTGGTCAACCTTGGTGAACATGTCTAAACTGAGGTATGCATCATCACTGCACTGTCTGCCAATCATAGTGCAGTGGTGGCAGCAACGAATATCATGCTCACGTGGAAGGAGCAGGCGGACTAGCGACAGGCGTCAGAGAACCCAGAAGTGTTCTATTGCCTGGCCGACACGGAGCTGCTGTCTAACGGTGGACTCAGGATTCCAGGTTAGATGACCAGCGGAGTCAAATAACAAGGTGGTCACTCTAGAGTGCCTGAGCGTCAGTGGTTGTTTGATCAGTTTAAGGCGGAGGTTGAATCGACAATGGACAAGAAGTATGAGGTTTCCAAGGGATGGGACGACAGCATCCGCGTCCGTGAGAGCGTGGACTGGGAACGGACTTCGGAGAAGGGAATGGGTATGGCAATTATAGCTGCTCCATTCCTCATTATCGGGTTGGTGTTTTTGCCATTTTACTGTACATATAGATTGAATAAAGATCAAGGATCGAAATTTTGGAACTATCTTAGAATAGTAATTGGTTCTAACGTCTTCGCACTTTTCTTTCACTCATATTATCTGCTGCATGGATTACCTAGTGGGATATTATGGATTGTGCTGTCTATTTTATTGATTTTGACTGGATCATACGGAAAATCTTTGCGAGATAGACGTGCATAAAAAATGATATTGAATCAGGATAATAGGTACCACCCCATTTAAGCGTGAAGGAGGTCAGAGGATGACAGAACGCGGATCCCTGCGGCATGCTCTAGAGAGCCGTGGCTATTACCCACGGTCAGAGGAGCAAGCAGCATGGACCCGCAGAGTGTATTCTGCCCGAAAGAGCACTGCACCGCCAGGGGACTGCAGGGGCAGGAAACCATCCGCATCCATAGTGACACGGAAGGGCGCTATCGCTGTACGACGTGCCGAGGCACCTTCAGCTCGACGACAGGGACAGCGTTTTTTCGGCTACGCACGTCGGCCACGGTGGTGACGCTGCTGGCGCACGGGTGCCCCCGGCAAGCCATTATCGCGGCGTTCGAGCTGGACGAGCGCACCGTGGCCGCGATGAGCAGGAGCGGGCGGGCGCGCAGTGCCAGCGGGTCCACACGCATCTCGTGCAGGCGGGGCAGGTGGATCTCCAGCACGTGCAGGCGGATGAGATCTACGCCCGTAGTCTGCACCCCACCCCGCGCACAGGGACCAGAGGACGCGGACGAGAACGTGTCCTCTGCCCCGCTCGCGCCGTCAGAGGGGACGAGGCGGGTGTGGCAAGCAATGGCGATGGCCGTCCCGTCGCGCCTCTGGCTCGGCGGCGTGATCAGTGCGCGCCGCGACAAGCAGCTGACCTGGTGCGTTGGCCCTGCGTATCCGCGCCTGCGCGCGCAGCACAACGGTGTTGGTCTGTGTGGACGGCTTGAGCAGCTATGTCGGAGCCATCACGCGCCTTTAGTGAGCGGGTCCGCAGTGGCAAGCGGGGCCGGCCCCCGCGCGTGTGTCCTCCGGGGTTGCTGCTCGCGCAGGTCGTGAAAACTGCGGTCAAGCGGCGGGTCGTGCAGGTCAGCCGACGGATCGTCCGGGGGAGCCCCGAGGCAGTGGCCCAGGTGTTGACCACGGCCAGTGGTGGGCAGCATCAGATCAACACCGCCTACATTGAGCGCTTGAACGCCACCTTCCGCGCCTGTGTGGCCCCGCTCGCCCGCCGCACCCGTGCTCTGGCCCACCGCGACGCGGTCCCGAGCCGCGGGTATGTTTCTGGTGGGCACGGCCTACAACTTTGTCTGGTGTCACGAGAGCCTGCGCCTGCCTACCCCGGGGCCGGGGCCACGCTGGCAGGACCGCACCCCGGCGATGGCCGCCGGGCTCACCGACCATCCCTGGATCATGAACGAGCTACTGCGTTACCAGGTGCCGCCCGCGCCTTGGGTCGCCCCACCCCATCCTAAGCGCCGTGGCCGACCGCCCAAAGCCCCTCCTGCCGAGGTCGCCGCATGATCACGCTTAACTGTGGCGGTACGCTGGGCGGCAGTATGCGGCAATATTGAGGTAGAGGAGGGGTGTCTGACAAGCGAGGGGAGCTAGACGGGCGTGACCTGATTTCCTGAGAATCACGCCGATAGATCGCTGGTCTTGATGGTGCTGTACGACATATCGCCGGTAGGGGCATCCCTTGTGGGTGCCCAGACTGCTCCTACACACCGCCAGCCTATTGTAGCTGAGCTGTACGAGCGTCGGCGCCGCACACCCTAGAGTGAGGTGCGTCTGTATAGAGCATCCACGGGGCAGGTCAGACCAATACTCTCCAGCGTGAGCGAGCCGTCCGCCGCGCGGCGCTCAGAGCGCCACACACCGTTCTCGCTCCGCCAGTAGCGCTCCACGGTCCGCCGCCGCGCATCCACAAGCAGGTACTCAACACAGCTAGACAGAGTTTGGTAGCCAGCATACTTGATTCCCCGGTCTCGTACTTCGGTACCCTCGGAGAGCACCTCGACGATCAGGCAGGGCAGGCTCACCTCCACGGCCGTCAGGTCAAGCCGCTCATCGCAAACCACGAGCGCATCAGGGTAATAATAGGTGTCGTCATCCACCCGCAGGCGCACATCGGGTCCCAGGACCCGGCACGGCCCATCCCCAAGGTGGGCGTCAATCAGAGCGCGCACGTTATGGGCAACCACATCGTGGGCAATGCTCCCGCCGGCCATGGCATAGATATGGCCGTGGATGTACTCATGCTTGATCTGGCTGCTCTGCTCCAGCGCCCGATACTCGGAGACACTCAGCGACGCCGCCGTGGGTCGGGCGACCATGGATCTGTCCTCCTGGCGTGCCCCGTGCCTTTTCAGGCATGCTACCATGCCGGGGCCGCCCCCGACGGGCGCCTCCTACCAACCCAGTACAGAACGACTGCGCACGATTGCGCACCCCTATTCTATCTCTAGCAGGAGGCCACCCACCTCAATGGCGGCCCCCACGGCGACGTGCAGGCGGGCCACGGCGCCGGCGCGGGGGGCCGTGATGTCGTTCTCCATCTTCATGGCCTCCACGGCACAGACGGTCTGCCCGGCCTCCACCCGGTCACCCACGCCGACGTCCAGACGCACCACCACGCCGGCCATCGTGCTTCGCACCGCTCCGTCAGCCGTGCTGGAGGGGGTGGGACGCCGCGCTGAGTCGCGGCGGCGCCCGGAACGCCCATCAGCCGCTTGCACTTCGGCCACATCAACGGTGAAAGGCTGGCCGCCCACCTGTACGGCGAAGGTGCGCGCCGGCCCCAGCGTCGGCCCATCTGGCGGGGCCAGTGGGCCCATCGTCGGCAGGTCGAAGCTGGCCGCCGCGGGCAGCAGGGAGAGGTCTACCCGACCCACATAGCCGGTGTCTACATGGCCCGCCACAAACGCGGGGTCCTCCATGACGTGCTGGTGGAACGGCACGGTGGTGGGTACGCCGATCACCACAAGCTCGGCCAGGGCGCGGCGCATGCGGCGGCGGGCCTCGTCGCGGTCGGCGCCCCAGGTCACCAGCTTGGCCACTAGCGAGTCGTAGTCGCCAGGCACCGTGTAGCCGGCATAGAGCGCGGAGTCCACACGCACCCCTGCTCCGGTGGGCGCGCGGTAGGCGCGCACCAGCCCGGGGGCGGGCCGGAACCCCTGGGCGGGGTCCTCGGCGTTGATGCGGCACTGTATGGCGTGACCACGCGGCACAACGTCTTGCTGGCGCAGCCATAGCTCCTGGCCGCCGGCGATGCGCAGCTGGGCCTGCACCAGGTCAATCCCCGTGACCATCTCGGTGACCGTGTGCTCTACCTGGATGCGCGTGTTCATCTCCAGGAAGTAGTAGCTCTCCCCTGAGACGATGAACTCGACCGTGCCCGCGCTGCGGTAGCCGATCTCGCGGGCCAGCGTCTCCGCCGCCTGGGTCATCTCACGGCGCAGCGCGGCGGAGAGCATGGCTGGCGTCTCCTCGATCAGCTTCTGGTGGTTGCGCTGAATCGAGCAATCGCGTTCACCCAGGGTGAGCACCGCACCGTGACCATCAGCCAGCACCTGCACCTCCACATGGCGAGGCCGCCGCAGGTAGCGCTCGATAAACACCTCGGGGTTGCCGAAATAGGCTTGGCCCTCCCGCCGAGCGGCGTCGAAGGCCACCGCCAGTTCGGCCTCCTCGGCGACTACCTTCAGGCCACGCCCACCGCCACCGGCGGCGGCCTTGATAGCCAGGGGATAACCGATGCGGCCAGCTACGGCCAGCGCCTGCTCCAGGGTGTCCACCGCGCCATCGCTGCCTGGGGCCAGCGGCACCCCAAGCCGCCGCGCCAGGCTCTTGGCCGCCACCTTGCTGCCCATCGCCGCGATAGCCGCCGGGGTTGGCCCCACAAAGGTCAGGCCGGCCTCCTCGCAGGCCGCCGCGAAGTCTGCATGCTCAGACAAGAAGCCGTAGCCCGGATGCACCGCGTCGGCCCCGGCCTGACGCGCGGCGGCCAGCAGGCGTGGCACGTTGAGGTAGCTCTCGGCGGCGCGGGCGGGTCCGATGGGGATCGCGTCGTCGGCCAGGCGGACATGCAGGGAGGTCGCGTCAGCCTGCGAGTAGACCGCTACGGGGGAGACGCCCAACTCACGACAGGCCTGGATCACCCGCACGGCGATCTCACCACGGTTGGCTACCAGCACGCGCCGCGGCAGCCCGCCGCTAGGCGCGGCCATACCCTGCAGCCTCCACCGAGCGATCAAAAGGCGTCAGCGCCTCCAGGCGGCCAGCCTGGGTCCAGCGGCTGCCCACCGGCTGGTCCCTCTCCGCCTCCTGGCTATCCAGATAGAGGGTCACGGCGGCCAGGGCGGCGGCCACCAGGGTGGGATCCACCCGATCACCGCCCGGATTGGTCACCAGGGTCAGCCGCCTAGACGACGACCACATCGTTGCCCTCGATCACCCGCGTGGGCAGCACAAAGCGCTCGGGGGTCAGGCCATACTCCTGGGTGTAGCGGCGGGGCAGCCCGATCTCGGCGATGCGCTCCAACCAGTGGCTGTCGCTGCCCGTAGCGAAGGTCATGCCTGCGTCCACGGCCTCACGCATGAAGGTGGGGCTGGGCACGCTGTAGCGCGTGCTGATCTCAAAGGCCACCCCGCCGGCCACAGCGGCTTCGATGACCGCCCAACGCCGCCCCGGCGTCCACAACGGCTCCTGCTGGACGCCATGGGGGAGGTCGGGCAGGTGAGTGGGGTGGCCGATAAAGGTGTAGGCCCTGTCGCGCAACCCGCGCGTCAGAGTGGCCACATAGCACTCCATGTAGTCGTCTAGCTGAGCCGCCGTGGCGCCCGGCGCGGGCCGCACACGCCGCCCGGACGGATCAACCGCGTGGTGCATGGAGCCAATCACCAGGTCCAGCCGCGCGCGCAACTCGGGAGGCAGGGGCAACTCCTCCCCGATGTCCATCTCGATGCCCCGGTAGACCGGCTGGGCGTCCAGCGCATCCAGATAGCTGGCCAGCTTGTCCGGCGTATTCATCTTCTGATCCACGGAGTAATGGTCGGTGATGGCCAATGTAAAGCCCAATGAGCGCGCCCGATCCACCAACTGCTCCACGGTGGCTCGGCCATCGGAGTGGGTGGAGTGGACGTGCAGGTCGGTGCGCAGGTAGCGCGGCAGCGGCGTGACGCCGGTCGTCTGATCAAACACGTCGTGGTATCCTATTCTGTTCTACGCCAACCAGTGGACGGCGTGGCGTTGTGCCTCCCCACCAGTATAGGCCACGGAGGGCCTGCCAGGAGGGGCTAAGACCCTAGCCCTTTGGCTAGCTTCTATCCCGCGCCTTCGACCAGGAGGCGGGGTCGGGCCCATAGGCCGATGGCCACCAGCAAGCCACGGCGGAGCAGGCCTTGCGCCTTCGACCAGGCCTTGGGAGATAGCCCGGCACATGGGTCGGCCAACGCCACCGCAGCGCACGATAGCTCCGCCTCAAGCGCGCGGAGGAGGTAGGGCAACTGCCCTACCTCCTCCGCGCCGTCTACCTGGCTTGTAGAGTTACTTGGTGTAGAGGAACTGGGCCACGCTGGGGTCGTCCACGTTGCTCTTGGTCACGATGACTGAGGGGGTGCCGTAGTGCTTCTTGAGGCTCTTGTTGCCGTTGAGGTACTGCACGCCGTAGCGCACGCCCAGCGTGCCGATCATCAGGGGCTCCTGAGCGATCAACGCGGTGATCGTGCCGGCCTTGAGGCCCTGCACCTGCGACGGGCCGGCGTCGAACTCGACCAGCTTCAGCTTGCCGCCCACACCCGACTCGCGGGCCGCCGCCGTCACGCCGTCGCCGGTGACCACGTTCATGGCGAACACGCCGGTCAGATCCTTGTGGGCGGCCACCAGACCTTTGAGAATCGAGGCGGCGCGGGTCGTATTGTCGCCGGCAAACGTGGTGCCGATGTTTGTGATCCCGGCGTACTTCTTGATGGCTGTCTCAAAGCCCTGCAGGCGCTGATCGGTCGTGGAGATACCCGGCGTGACGCTCACACCGGCCACCTTGCCCTTCTTGCCCACCGCCTTGGCCAGCGCATTGCCAGCGGCCACGCCACCAGCCACGTTGTCCGAGGAGATGGTGGTCACGGCGATGGAGGGATCGCCCAATGTCGTATCCACCAGGATTACCGCGATACCCGCCGAGACGGCCTTCTGGATGGGCGCTTGCAGAGCCACTTTGTCCGTGGGCGCAATCAGGATCAGGTCCGGCTTCTGAGCGATGGCCGCATTGAGATAGGGCAGTTGGGTGGAGGGGCTGAACGCGGCGGGGGAGCCGCTGAACTGCACCGTGGCGCCCAGCTTCTTTGCTTCCATCTGCGCGCCACGGTTCATCGAGATGTAGAAGGCGTCGGAGGCGATACCGGCGATCAGCACGATCTTGTAGTGCTTCATCGCCGCGTGGGCGCGCGGCGCGCCATGAATCGACGCCGCGCCGGTGGTGATCACAAGGGCTCCAATAAGGGAGAGGGCCAGAGCTTTCTTAAACATGATTGTTTCTCCTGGATACAACTTTAGCGGTCCGACACTACAGGGCTGGCCAGTCAGCACACCTGACGCCGTGTTGGTTGCCTCTTACCTGACGTGCCTCACCCCCTTTCTCTTTCGCGTGGGCCTTGGCCCAGGCCGCTACCCTGGTTAGCCACGACCCCGCCGCGCTAGGTAATACGGCGGCGACGCAGTTGGTCCACAAAGACGGCGATGATGATGATCAGCCCCACCACCACATCCTGCCAGAATGATGAGATGCCCTGGATGGTGAAGCCGTAGCGTAGAGTGGTGGGGATAAAGGCCCCGATCACCGTGCCCAGGATGGTGCCCGTACCGCCGAAGAGGCTGGTGCCGCCGATAACCACGGCGGCGATAGCGTTGAGGTTGTCCAGGCTATGGCCCTGGATATCAATGGTGTGAAAGCGGGCCAGATCCAGCACGCCGGTCAGGCCGGCCATCAGCCCACACAGTACGTAGACCCACAGCACATGCGCGTCCACGGGCACGCCAGCCAGGCGCGACCCCTCCAGGTTGCTGCCCACGGCGAACGTGCGCCGGCCAAAAATAGTGCGCGTCAGCGCCACATGGGCTATCACGGCCACGACGGCTGAGATGAAGACCAGAGCTGGTAGGTTGACCAGCAGATTCTGGCTGCCCAGCGAGTTGGCAAAGGCGTCGGGCACCGGTGGGATGGTTGGCTGGCCCGCCGCACCCGCCGAACTGAGCAGGTCGCCCAGCCCGTTGGCCACGCTGAAAACGCCCAGGGTCACAATGAAGGGGGGCATGCGCAGACGGGTGACCAGCACCCCATTGATCGCGCCGGCCACCGCGCCCACGGCCAAACCAGCGATCACGCCCAACACGATCGCCATACCCGCGTTAGGGAAATGGCCGGCGGCGACCTGGGCTGGCGTGCCAGCCGTCTGGGCCATCGTCCAGGCCGTGACCACACCAGACAGCATCAGCACCGTGCCCACGGAGAGGTCAATGCCCGCCGTGATAATCACAAATGTTTCACCCACGGCCAACAGCAGCGTCTCCGCGCTGTCCCACACGATGTTCAGCAGGTTGCCCGCGTCGAAAAAAGCGTGGTTTGGGCTGATCACGCTGAACAGGGCAACCAAACCAAGCAGCACAAGCAGGATATACAGGTTGCTTGCCCCACGTAGATAGCCTAGCGCGCCGCGTCGCGCCGCCCGTGCGCCGCCATCTGGACTGTCCGCCACCGCCACGGCAGGTGTCGGCAAGGGGTCGCTCTGGTTCATCCTACTCCTACATCTCAGCGATCTGGGCTGCTTGGGCGCCCGTCATAAAGGCCACCACATCGGTCATGGACGCCTCGCGGCGGGCTATCTGGCGTACGGTGAGGCCCAGGCGCAGGATGGTGATCCGATCGGCCACCTCAAACACCTCAGGCAAGTTGTGGCTAATCATGATCACCGCCACACCCGACGCCCTGATCCGCTCGATCAGGCGCAATACCATGTGGGACTCGCGCACGCCCAGCGCCGCCGTTGGCTCATCCATGATCACCACCCGTTTGCCCCATGCGGTGGCCCGCGCCACAGCGATAGCCTGCCGCTGACCACCGGAGAGCGTGAGCACGGGCTGGCGCACCGAACTCAGGCCGATCTGTAGGTTGACCATCTCGTCCTGCGCGCGCTTGCGCATGGCCCGATCATCCAGAAACCCCAGGCGGCCCAGCAGCCCACCCTGGCGCGTCTCACGGCCCAGGAACAGGTTGGAGGCCACATCCAGAGACGGGGCCAGGGCCAGATCCTGATAGACCGTCTCGATGCCCGCCAGGCGCGCCTCCCGCGGCGACGCCAGCCTGATCGGGCGTCCATCAATGAGCAACTCACCGCCGTCCGCCTGCAGCGCCCCAGAGAGGATCTTGATCAGGGTGGATTTGCCCGCGCCGTTGTCCCCCACAATGGCCGATACCTCACCCGGGCGCACCATGAAGTCGGCTCCGCGCAGGGCCACCACGCGCCCAAAGCTGCGCGTGATCGCCCGCGCCTCCACCAGAGGAGCGCCCTGCTCGGCCGTCACGTCCGCACTCCCCACTCTCTTGCCGCCTCCAGCGGGCGCCCCGCTCGATCCAGTCAGGGGCGCTGTTCCTGACTGCAGCAACACTACCATAGCCTACCAGAGTGGTCAAGCGGCTGAGTCGGCGCTCAGGGTGTGCGGCGCAGGGCACGCCGCAGCCTCTTCCACAGGGTCAGGGCGTGGCCAGCGCGCTCCGGGGTGATCGGGTGGATGCTGTAGCGCGCTTCGGCAAAGGCATCGGTTAGCTCGACCAGCGCCTCGGCAGCGGGGGAGTGGGGCGGCAGTTGGGCGGCAAACTCGGTGGGCGTCTGCGCGGCGGGGCGACGCCAGCCCAGTGCGGCGGCGCGGCGCAGGGCACGGCGGTAGGCGGCCAGCACCAGCGCACGCGGCGGCAATCCATCCAGGGACCCTTCATGCGCCACCGTGCGGGCGCCCCTCCTGAGCCGGTAGTAGATCATGCTGGCAACGGCAGCCTCCTGGCCACGGCGAAACCAGCCGCGCAGCAGAGTCCACAGCGCCTGCCAGGGTCTGGCTCTGCGCCGAGGCGCAACAGCCCTGGCCAGGCTGGGCAGCCGGTCCAACAGGCGCACCACCACCCACCAGATCAGCCAGGAGAGCAGGAACACCACGAGCAGCCCGACAACCGTGCTTGGTCCGCTGGTGGTGGCGCTGTCCGGCACGCTCGACGGTGGCGACAGAGCTGTCTGGTGGGGTGCCCACTGGATGGCCAGGATGTGGCGTAACGCGGCCAGGGCCAGGCTAGCCAATGCGGCCACGAACAGGTTGCTGGCAGCCACAATAACCACCCGACCCAGCCAGAAAGCCCCCGCGTGCAGCAGCCCCACCACTGGGCTAGCCGCCAGCAGAGCCAGGACCACGGCGGCGGCAGCCAGCCCCCGCGCCACCGGGCGGGTCCACGGCGACGGCTGAGCCCCGGAGAAGGTCACCCCCTCCAGGGTCCCCGCCGTGCGGCGGGCCAGGCCAGTCAGGCGGGCCATCACAGTGAAGCTACCGCCCACGTAGGCGGCCAGCGCGGCTACCGTTACCGCCGTCACCTCTGCCCGGCCTTGGGCGTCCGCCGCGCCCTGCCACAACACCTCCAGATCCACGGCCAGTAGCAGCGCCCCGGCCACCACATCGTGCCACAGCAACCCCACCAGGCGTTGGCGACCCGTCCTCAACGCCTCGTCGTTGCCTTCCCAGGGCTGCACGTCCAGCGCGGCCATTCGCCGGTACAGGCGCCGGCCCACCCACCAGGCCAGCGCGGCCAGGGCGAGATTAGCTGGCCCAGCAAGCAGGAACGCCACACCGTCCGGCGGCGCGACGCCGCTATTGTCGCGGTAGAAAGCCAGAGCTCCGCCCACGGCGGCGGCGTGGGGTAGCCAGCTAAGCGCCAGCAGGGCGGCAAGCAGACCGAACAGGACCAGGCGCACCGCCCAGCGGTAGCCCCGCGCCGCCGCGCCCAGCAGCAAAGCCCGGCGGCGCTGTGTAAAGGCCCCACCGGCGCACAGCGCGGGCAGCGCCAGGGCAAACAACGCGGACGGCTGAGCCACCACTGTCGGGCGCAGGCATAGCACGGTCAGCGCCAGCGGCCCCGCGGCGACACCCAGCACGGCCCAGGTACGCCCGACGTCGCGCGGCGGCGCCGCGCGCTCAGGTATCGGCCATGGCTCAGAGCGGGCCAGCCGTGAGGCTATCTTCATGCCATACCGCCCACAGTCTCACTCCCACCAGCTGAGCCTGCCGCCGCGCCGCGGCCACGGCGGCCCCTTCATCTATCAGCACCACCAGCACCCGGGCGCCCGCCTCACGCAGGCGGTGCAGGGCCGCCCACAGCCGCTCGTCCACCGCGCCGGTGACCACCACGGCGGTGGCACCCCAGGGCAGCCGCGCCGCCTCATCGAGCACGGCCCGCGCGAATGTGTCGGCCGGCGCGATGTCCAGCCGGGCCAGCGCTTCAAGCACGCGCATCAGGTGGCCTCTGCCCTTGCCCGAGGCCAGGTGGGCGCCACCAGGCCACCACGACACCTCCCGCGCCCCATCTACAACCTCGGTGGGCGCCGGCGTACGGCCCAGCACGGCTAGCGGCAACAGGTCGCCGGCCTCCCGCCGTGGGGGTAGAGACAGCGCGCCGGTGGCGATCAACCCCACCGGCTGGCGGCGCTCCTCCAGGGCCCAGGCCAGCGAGGCGGCGCAGGTGATAGCCAGCTCCACCGCATGGGCCGAGCGCCAGCCACGGCCCACGTAGGCCCCGGCGTCCAGGTTCAGGAACACGGTGGTCTGCGTCTCGGTGGCCGCGTCGTACTGACGCACCTGCAGGCGTCCCTGCGACGCCGTGGCCCGCCAATGCACGTCATGCACGGCGTCGCCACGCTGATAGGCGCGCACGCCGGCGAAGCGGCTGGGGTCGCCCACCAGGGGCCGGCGCGCCCGCAGGCTACCCAGCAGGGCCGCCGAGGGCAGATCCAGCTCAGTGAGCGACATCACCCGTGGGTAGACCAGCAAGTAGGTCGGTTCGCCGGCGACCAGGGAGCGCTCCTCCAGGCCCAGCGGGTCACCCACGGTCAGGTAGAGCGGGCCAACGGCGTGCAGGCCGCGCCGGCGCGCCGGCAGACGGTAGCGCAGCGTGTGGACCCCCCGGGGGGGCAGCGCTGTCACCTCCAGGCGGTAGTTGGGCAGTGCCAGCGCCGCCGGCAGCGTCTCACGCAGCCGCAGCCATGGCAGGGGCAGCGCCGCCCCGTTGCTCACCCGCGCCTCCAGGGCAAACTCGCCGCCGAAGAAGGCACGAGACACCAGGGGACCCGCGGCGCTGGCGAGGCCAGCGCCACCCCGCTGCACCCGCAGCCCACGCACCACCGCGCGCACCCATAGCGCGGCGCCCCACCGCGCCAGCAGCAAACAGCCACCCAGGAACAATAGTGGGCCACTGCCAAGCACAACCGCCCCTGCCAGCAGCAACAGTCCGGCGCCGGTCAGCCGGATGGACATCCGCGTCCTCCTCATCCTCGCCTCCGCGCCGCACGGTGGCGCGGGCACGCGCGAGCATCGCCTCCCTATCAGGATAGGTGTTCTTGGTCCAGACTTAAAGGGCAGGCGGCGGCTAGTACATCGCGGGTACGTTTCCTGGCGGTGGGGGCGCCCCCCGCGCCCAGGCTGGACCGGGCGCGGGGGGCGCCCCTACAAACCATGTGGCGGCCGCCGGGAACTGGCTACGCCGCTGTCAGCGGCTGGCCAACCCAGCGAAGACAGCCAGCGAGTTGATCAGCATATGCAGGAAGATCGAGCAGTACAGCGACCGGGTGTAGTGGAAGACCAGGGCCAGGGCCACGCCAAAGATGAACAGCGACGGGGCCAGCGTGGGCAACCCATGGGCCAGGGCAAACACCAGCGCCGAGCCGCCTACCGCCGCCCACAGGGGCAGGCTGCGCCGCAGCAACTGAAACAGAAAGCCTCGGAATAGCGTCTCCTCGACCACCGGCGTCAAGACGGCGATGACGAGCCAATACAAGAGGAACTGAGCGGCACTGTTGCGCGTGACGCCGGAGAAGATAGCTTGCTGAGGGTTGTCCAGCCGCCCATGAAAGAATAGCCGCGCCTCCACACTCAGGGTCACCGCCGAGACCAGCAGGGTCAGGACATATACGGGGATCACGGCGGCGAAAGCCGTCCACGGGGCCGGTCGCCAGCCCACCAGGTCCCACCCGGCGCGCAGGAAGCGCCGCACCACCAGCCAGATAGCCAGCAGGAAGCTTAGGTAGAACAGACCACTGGAGGCCGCCAGCACAAAAGGCTGCCAGCCAATGCCCGCCGCTGCCAGGCTATCGCGCAGGCTGTGCCGGGGCAACGCCCCACTCGCTTCCAAACCGAGCAGCAGCCGGTAGGCCACCGCGCCGAGGGCCACGCAGGCCAGCCCCAGCGCCAGCCCCAGCACGACCACGGCCACAAAAGCGCCCCACGTCAGCGGCCGACCTGCCCTGGGCGCAGCGTTAGCCCCCTGTATCACCGGGCCGCTGACAGTCCCCTCACTGCTGTTCACACCACGAGTCTACCAGATTACCCAGGACGCAACCTCTTCAGGGGATGTCATGCTGCTCGGTCGCGGCTCGGATTCGCACGACGGCGCCTGTTGCTACCACAAAGTGATCTTCCAGGTGCTCCCTGTGATCAGCCAGGGCAGCTGCCAGGATACGCACTCGGTTGGCCGCATTGTCATCTACCAGTTCATCCACCACCCCCGCGCTCAGGGTCGTGGCCATATCGGGCCGCTCTCCCCGCGCCAGGGCCGCCAGCACCACCTCCCGATCCTGCCGATACCACTGCAGCGTCATCCGCGCCTCTCTTGTCTCTCCCTTCTCCGCCTCCTCTCATGCTATCCCTTTATCAACTCTGCACCCTTATCTCCAAATGTCTGTCTCCAGATTCCGAAAAACCAGCCAGCGTGCTCTGGTACGACGGCGTCCGCCATGGCCGGGTCCGGACCTCCGGGGAACTCTCAATGTTTTCGGACACTGGTGGTTGATGTAACGGCACGGCGCCGTGGAGGGAGTCCTGCCCGAGTACCCCATCACCAGGGGGTCGCCATTGGAGACCCGCTATACTGAACGCGGATCATGGTCGAGCAGCAGAGGAGAGATAGGGCATGAAGGTGGTGGTCACAGGCGGCGCCGGAGGCATTGGCAGCGCCCTGGTAACAGCGCTGGGGGCAGCGGGACATGAGGCGCGCTCGGTAGACCGGGTGCGCCCCCAAACCGATCAGAGGAGCCCCTTTGTGCTGGCCGACCTGAGCCAGCTGGGGCAGGTCTACGGTGTGCTGGCTGGGGCCGACGCGGTGGTCCACCTAGGCGCTATCCCGGACCCCTATGGCGACCCCAATGAGGTGGTCTTCGGCAACAACACGCTCTCCACGTTCAACGTGGTGGAAGCAGCGGCGACCCTGGGGTTGCGTCGCGTGGTCACTGCCTCAAGCATCTGCGCCCTGGGCATGGCTAACGCGAAGCGATCCTGGTCCCCCCACTACGCGCCCGTTGATGAGGAACACCCCTTACTGCCTCAGGACCCCTACGGCCTCTCCAAGCTGGTGGGCGAGGAGATCTGCAAAGCGGCGTCGCGGCGTACTGGCATGGTCACGGTCAGTTTGCGCTTCACCTGGGTCGTCCACGAGCGCCACTACGCGGCCTCCTTCCCCTCCACCACCCAGGAGAGCCAGGAGAGCAGAGACATCCTGTGGAGCTATGTAGACCTCCAGGACGCCGTACAGGCGTGCCTGTTGGCGCTCACCGCGCCGCTGCGGGAGCACGAGGCTTTCTATATCGTCGCCGACGACACGACAGCCCCGACGACGCCAACCCGTGACCTGCTGCGCCGCTACCACCCCAGCGCCTCCCTCCCGCCGGAGGGCATGTTGGAAGGCTTCGCCAGCGCCTTCAGCACGGCCAGAGCAGCCCGCCTGTTGGGCTGGCGTCCGCTGGTCAGCTGGCGGTCGCGCTAGCTCCTGCCGCTCAACTCCTGGGCCGCGCGCAGGCGCAGTAGGCGGGGCACCATCTCCTGCCGCTTTGCCTTGAGCGTGTGCGTGCGCGGAAAATCCTCGTCGGGCCACACCGTGTAGTCCTTGATCCGTTGATGGGGGGCCAGCTTGCGGTTGGCCGCCTTGACCGCCGCCTCGGCGGCCTCGGGCTCTTTAGTCAGCAGGATGGCATGCACGTCCACCTCGCTGCCCTCGCCCTCCAGGCCGACCACCACGGCGTCGGTCAACGCCGGCGACTGCAGCAGCACCTGCTCGACGTCCTCAGGGTACACGTTAAACCCGTTGGAGAGCACGATCATATTCTTCTTACGGCCCTTCAGCCGCAGGCGTCCGGCGGCGTCCAGAGAGCCCAGGTCGCCGGTTTTGTACCACCCGTCTTCAAACGCCTCCCGCGTCGCCGCGTCGTCCTGCCAGTAGCCGGGGAACACATTGGCCCCGCGCACCAGCACCTCGCCGTCGGGGGCGATCTTGATCTGGTTGCACGCAATAGGCCGGCCCACCGAGTGCATGTCCCGCTCGTTGTAGGTGTTTGCGGTCACAGCGGGTGAGGCCTCGGTCATGCCATAGGCGATGACCACGCGCACCCCCATATCTTCCCACTTCTGGCCCAGGGCAGGGTCAAGGTGGGCGCCCCCGCAGATAAAGAACTCGAAGTGTCCACCCAGCCGCTTATGCACGGCGGGGAACAGGTAGTGGCGCAGCCCAAAGGGCAGCCGGTGAGCGACCCTGTGCAGCAGTTCCCACTGGCGCAGCTTGCCGCGCTTCTTAACCTCCCGCTCAATGCCCTGCATGAATAGGGCGAGCACCTGAGGCACGCACGGTGTTATATTGATGCCTTCCTGCTCGATAGCCTGGAAGATGCTGGCGGGCTGCAGGGTCTCCATATAGGTGACTCGGGAGCCGCCCAGCGTCGCGTAGAGCATGGCCATCTGCTCGAACATGTGGCTGAGCGGCAGCAGCGAGAGGAAGCTGAAAGCGGGGCGGGGGGCCAGGATCTGGGTGGCCGCCTGGGCGTCGCTGAGGATGTTGCCGTGGGTGAGCACCACACCCTTGGGCGTGCCCGTTGTTCCCGAGGTAAAGACAAGCTCGGCTGGATCGCCCGAAGCGGGGTGCTCCAGCTGGCCCAGTTCGACGCTGTCACGCGGGGGCAGCAGGGTATCCAGGTCCTCAAAGGCCAGCGTCGCGGCGTGCTGGCCAGTCAGGCTGGCGATCACGGAGCGTGCGGAAACGATCAGCATGGCCGCCGTGCGGCTCTCGATCTTGCCCAGGAACTCCTCGCTCGACTTGACGTCGAGCGGCACGACCACCACCCCGGCCAGCATAGCCCCGTAGAACACCGCTGGCCAGCGTAGCGTGTTTGGTCCCCACAGAATCAAGCGGTCGCCCTTCTTCAGCCCCTGGGCACGCAGGTAGTGGGCTATCGCGCAGGCATACCGATACAGCTCGTCGTAGGTCCAGCGTTCGGTGACCCCCTGCGACCCACGCATCTGCAGGGCCACCCGGCTGCCATGGCGGCGTGCCGTCTCTTCAAGCAGTTGCGCCAATGTCTCCATGTTGCCTACTACCCTCCACCACGCATATGTTCTCTGCTGCCATGATACTACGCGCCGCCCTAACCCGCGCGATGTGTGACCGCGCCTGGTCATAGGGTAAGCACGGGGCGAGGGACGCGGTCGCCTCGCGGCGGCGCTGACCATAGAGCGGGTCACGTGATGTGGCCCCAACAGGCAGAGAGCGTAGACCCTACTGACCCGCCTGACTACCAGCGGCAAGGATCTCCGCGGCGTTAGTGGGCGCGATCCTCGGCGTCGGAGTAGGGCATGGATGCGCCGGTCACCCGGTGGGCGTACACAGCCCGTTTGTAGGCGGCATCATAGTCTGGGTCACCGGGCCACACGTCGCGCCAGTGCTCCAGAGCGGCGGTCCCGCCGATGTCGTCGGCGGCAGCTGGCACACGCAGGCGCAGGGGTAGGCGTGGCGGGTCGGGCAGCTCAGGTGGGTCGGTCATCTGGTGGGCAGCCTTTCGGGAAGATCAGGCCGCGAACGCGGGAAACGAAAAGGGTGGGCAGCCACCGTCATCCTCGGCGCCGCCCACCCTCTCGCGGGATGGACGCCTCCTAACGGAGGCGTCCATCAATGGATTAGCTTAGTAGTTGCTGCGGCGCCCGCCACCCATGGTGGAAAAACAATCGCTGCAATAAACGGGTTTGTCGCCGCGGGGCACGAACGGGACCTGGGTGGGCTTGCCGCACGACGAGCAGACAACATCGGTCATCTGGCGGGCCGGGCGGTCATAGCTACCGCCGCCGCCACTGCCGCCACTGCCGCTGGAGGCGCCAGACCGGCGCGCGGAACGGCAAGAAGGGCAGCGGCTGGGCGCGTTCTGCAGGCCGCGGCTAGCAAAAAACTCCTGCTCGCCGGCGGTGAAGCTGAAAGCGGTGCCGCAGTCACGGCACGTCAACGTCTGATCCTGGTAAGACATGGTACTCCTTACGATGGGGTTATGCCGTGGTGACCACGGCCCGCATTTCTGTCCTCGTCGGGATGATAGACGGATCAGAGCGAGGACGTGCAACCCCGGGAGTGGGGACATTCCAGCGTTCGGAGCGTGCTACGCGAGGGCACTGCGTAGCATAGCACATCCGACTCAGGACTGCAATCTGGCAAAAATACGAGCGCTCTCTACAAAGTGAAAATCCATATGAAATATGATAACTCAAAGAGGCCTCGCAGAGGGGCGCGCTAGCCATGCGGAAAGCGGGTATGATGAGCAGGAGCGCGGCCAGGTGCGGCGTCAGGGTCATGCCGGCGCCAAGATGTGATCGGGGCGCTGTCGCTGATAATGTCGCGCGCCGATGAGGCGCCGGCGGAGGGCCGCGCGCACGGCGACGATAAAGAGCATCGCGCAGGGTAGGGCGCCTCGCTTATCCATCTGGAAGGGGCTGGGCACGCGCGCCTGGCCGTCGGCGCCCAACAGGAGGCCACGGGCCAGGGCAGGCCACGCCACCAGCCACTCATGTGTGTCCTGATAGCTCAGTCCGCCACCTTTGTTGGGTTTGGAAATGCTCTCGTAAGGAGATCACACCATGCGTCTGATCATTGACACGGACACGGCGGGCGACGATTGCGTCTCGCTGCTGATCGCGCTGCGGTCGCCGGGAGTGATCGTGGAAGCGCTCACGATCAACTGCGGCAATGTGGAGTTTGATCAGCAAGTGGAGAACGCGCTGTATACCGTGCAGGTCGCCGGGTTTGGCGGGCGCGTGCCGGTCTACCCCGGCTGCCGCCAGCCGCTCCTACACCCCCACGAGACGGCGGAGTATGTGCATGGGCAGGACGGCATGGGCAACTCGTTTTTCCCCAGGGCGACGCAGCTGCCTGAGGCGGAGCACGGCGTGGAGGCGCTGGTGCGCCTGATCAACGCCAATCCCGGCGAACTGACCATCATCGCGCAGGCCGCGCTGACCAACCTGGCCATGGCCGTGCGCCGCGACCCCTCGATCGCCGGCAAGGTGAAGCATCTGTGGATCATGGGCGGTACCAACAACGCGCTGGGCAACGTTGGCCCGGCGGCGGAGTACAACATCTGGGTTGACCCCGAGGCGGCGGCAATCGTGTTCGGGGCGGGCTTCTCTCTCACCATGGTTGGGTGGGAGATCTGTACCCGCCACGCCGTGCTGGACGCCGCGGCCACCGCCGAGGTGGAGGCATTGGGCACGCCGCTGGCCCGCTTCTTCATGGACATCAACCGCACCGTGCGCGAACACGCCATGACTATGCAGGGGCTGGCCGGCACAACCCACCCCGACGCCATTGTGGCCGCGATGGCCGTGGATCCGCGCGTGATGACCAGGAGCGGTGACTACTTCGTGGGCATTGAGACGCGCGGCGAGTACACCCGTGGCGCGACGGTGGTTGACCTGCTGGGCGAACTGCGTCGGCCGCCCAACGCCCGCGTCTGCCTGGAGGCCGACGGCGGACGCTTTCGCCGCCTGCTGCTCCAGGTCCTGAACGGGTAAGGTCTAGCCCCGGGCTGCCCTACGGCGACGCGGCGCCCAGGATCAGCGCTCTCCGGCATTGAGCGCGGGCAGGCGCGCAAGGTCAGCCATGTTAATCAGGAAGCGCGTCACGGCCTCATCGTGTCTGGCTGACGGCGGAGCGCTTGGCCATCAGGACCCTGCACGTAGCGCTTCGGCGCCAGGTCCCACGCATGGAGCTCTATGCCATCCTGCCCGCTCTGCTCGGCAACCAGGTAGAGATCCGGATCTTCGCTGGGGGGAGCCCATCAATCAACGGCCTGTCGCTGTGATACGCGCCGATCAGGGCGAGGACAGCATCACGTCCCGGTAGCGCGGTAGATGGGTGGTGTGCTGCCGCCACGACGCGGGTAATGAGCTCCGCGGGATCCGTCTGCTCCTCCGCCGCCCGCGCCTGTAGTTCAGCATAGAGGTCAGCCGGAAGGTGCAGGGTCACCGCCACTGTCTCCATGATGTCTCCTCCAATACGGGTCGGAGAGGAGCCCTCCCTGACACTATCAGTATAGCTCCCAGCGCCACACGTGCTAAACAGGCAGGGTGGGCAGCGGTCAGGGGTGGCAGTGGAACCCGGCTGGCTAGAGCCGCGCGGCGGGGTCGGCGGCAGCCATATGGGCCACGGCGAAGGTGACCACGGTTGTGTGTTCCACCTCAAGCCCCGGTCCCCAGCACGGACATACCGGTAGCAGTATAGCCCAACAGGGGCCTGGGCAGGGTGGCGCGGACGCTGGAGCAGCCCCCCATCGCCAGGGCCTGCCCTTTAGCTTGGCAGGTCGAATGGCAACAGGGGCTGGGGAGTTTTGGGCGGGGAGACTGTAAAGCCAAGGGCGGCCCCAGTCTTGAGCAGTGCTTTATCCAGTGTGTGTATCTCGGCAACGCGCATGCGCCGCGCGGTGGCCAGGTGCATAGCCTCGCGGGGGGTGAGACGCACCGCCCTGCCCAGGGCCTCGCGGATCAGCGCCTGCGCCTCACGGGCGACCAGCAGGTTGTACTCGACGAGCTTGACCGCGCGGCTGTCCGCCCACAGCGCGGCGATGGCCTCGTCCACGGCCGGGTCAGCGTGTTGCTGCCGCTTCTCTTCCTCCACCAGGGCTACCTCAGTCACCGAGAGCACGGAGGTCAGGAGCTCGATCTCCCCCTTGCGCGCGGCGGCGAGCAGGGCGTCACAGGTCAGCGTCTCTCGGCCCTCCAGGTAGCCCAGAAAGACGCTGGCGTCCCAGTATACCCGTGCTGTTGATCTAGAAAGCATGGCTCTTCCCCCGGCGCAGCCCAGCCAGGCGCGCCTCCGCCTCACTCTGGCCCAGGGCGCCGCCCACCCATTGCTGGGTGCCGGTGGGCCGCTCGTCCAGGATCTCAATGGCCGCGATGTTCTGGATGGCCACGGGCCGCCCACTGAAGGGGTCGCGGCTGACCCAGCCCTCGACGATGGCCCGCTGGCCCCAGGCATCGCGGAGCAGGTCCCGCCGCTCCTCGGTCAACGCGCAGGTAACACCACGGTCAAACACCGTGTCGAAGAGGGTGAACCGCAGATCGCGGCGGCTGGTCAGCGTCTCGATGCGGCCCTCCACCGCTCCGTAGGCGCCCAGGAACGCCACCTCGCCCACGCTGCCCTGCCGGTGCAGCGCCACGGCGTCCCCCTCTGTCTCGATATGCAACGCCATGATAGACCCGGTGATCGCTGCCTCCAGGTCGTGCGCCCGCCGCACGACGCGCGGCGCGTAGGGCACGGGTCGCCGGTCGCGCAGGGCGCGCAGCACGGTCACCAGGGCGCCGGCCACGCGTTCGCACTCCTCCTCCTGCTCAGCCTGCCCGCTGAGGGTGACGGCGGCGCTGCCGCCGCGTAGGTCCGTGATCAGCCAGTCAATGGAGGGCACGGCCGCGATATCGGTGACCAGGGCGCTCAACAGCATCTCCAGTTTGCGCAGGGCGTCGGTAAACCTCTGAAGTGTAATCTCGCCTTCCAGGGTCACCGTGATCGTGCCGCTGGTCATGTGCCCCCTTCTCATTCTGCTGGCCAAACACCGCCGCCGATTGGTCTGCCTCCCAGTGTACACGCTGTCCATGCCCTGTAACCTATCTTGTGAACACCCAGGCCTACTTGGGCCACACCGGTCAGGCGCCTAGCTGGCGGACGTGGCGGTGGGCCGCCAACCAGGGAAGGGTAAGGACCCTTCACTCAGAAACGGTCGGGCAGGTAGATATGCGGATAGCGGGGCGGAAACAGGGCTTCAAGCAGGTCGCGCGCCGACCCAGTGGGCGACTCAGCCAGGCGGGAGAGCAGGTCGCCGGGTGGAAAGGCGCCCAGAGCCAGGCGGACCAGCGCTGTCTGGGGCAGACGCACGGTCAGGGGCAAAACCGCGCCAGGGGGTGGCGCGGTGAGGCCATCGTCTACGGAGAGCCCATCGGGGGAGATGTGCAAGGTTGCGCTGCCCAGGTCGGTCTCCAGGCACAACGTCTCGTGGGCCGTGGGCAGGGCAGCGCGCAGGACTAGCTCGGGGGCGAGTTGGCGTAGCAGCCGACCCACGTGCAGTGTGCGGGCCATGAACTCACCATCGGCGGAGTAGTGCTGCTCCAGGCTGGCTGTACCCTGTCTGGCTGCCGCGGCCAGGGGAACATGGGGGGGCGTAGCCAGGATCACGCTATGCACTGGCTGGCCTCGCCGTACGGCCTCGTCGGCGGCCCACTGGTGGCAGAGGCTCAATAGAGCATCGGCGGCGGCGCTATCGCGGGCCACGGCCTCAGCTAGCACAAAACTATGGCGGTATTCATCCATCAGCGTACGAACGAACCAAAAGCCCGTGTTGTCCCAGGCATAGCCGGCCAGCTCACCCCTGGGGTCAAGCAGGACGCGGCAAGCCCCTGGCCCATTACCTTGGGCCAGGCGGTGCAGTTCCGTCCACGGGTAGCCGTCTGGCTGGCGCAGCACGGCGGCCACTGCGTGCGTTATCTCGTTCTGGTACAGCGCCTGGCAGGCGGCAACATCGGCGGGGGCCACCGGGCGACTGCTCCAGCCGGGGGGCAAAGGCGGCGCCGGCACCCGCGGAGGCATGGTGATCAGATACTGGGGTCCCGCCGTGGTATAGCCGAACCTGGGATAGAAGTCGGGGATGCCGTACAGGGTGGTCAGGGCGGCGTCTCCAGCCGCCATGTGGGCCACGGCGGCGGACAACACGCGTCGGGAGTAGCCGCGGTGGCGGTGCTCCTCCAGAGTACTCACGCCGCCGATGCCATCCATCCGCACCGTCGCCGCGCCGACGCGGATGGTCAGCGGGATGATCTCACAGGTGCTGACCTGGCGACCGTCCAGAAGCAGATCAACGGCGGTCTCGCCAGCCCGGCCCTGTCCTGGGGTGGAGCCGCGCACGACGATCCGGGGCTCTGAGCCCATCAATGCTGTCTGGCCCAGCTAGCCAATGGGGCCGCTGGCCGTGACCTGCACATTGACGGGCAGATCGTGGTCGCCTTCATGGACCCACTGGCCGCGGCGGTGCAAGCAGACGTACTGGCGGCCCACCTCGTCCACGGTGACCACGCCGACCGTGGGGTTGCCTGATAGGTCGGATTCGCCAAGGGTGCTATAGGCATAGACCCGACGGGCGATCTCGGCCTTGCGGCAGGAGCGGAAGTCCAGCCAGCAGTTCTCCGGGCTGGCCCCGGGGGCCTGGCAGAGGCGCTCTCCGCCCTGGGGAATAGCGCGCATGGGGTAGCGGTTGTACTTCTCGCACTGGGACAGGCCGCCCGTCTGGGGGTCACGCGGGTCAATAGTGGCGGGGTGATACTTTGGGCAAGGCATGGCGTCTCATGCTCCTCATGCTGGTGTGGGCTGGCCGTACACTGGGTCATGGCCGGTGGGTGTCCCCCCATTATAACCGGCGGCGTGGCGCGGTGGCTCAATCGGAGCGCGCCTGGCCAACCTGATGGAGCAGGCAGCCCTCCGCCAGCGCGGCCTGGCAGAGCGCGATGGCCGCCTCCAGGTCGAGCCGCTCGGCCCGGCCATCGCCGACGACGAGCACCCAATCGTTGGGCAGCAGTTGGGCGTAACTGCCCACGCTGAAGCGGTAGCAGTGGACCCGAATGTCCTCTGGATCGGCCATATAGTAGCGCAGACGAAAGAGCAGCGCGCCAAGCCGGAGCACGCGGCGGCGCTGCCGGGCATCGGGAGCGCCGAGCGACGACGCACTCAGCCGGAGCATGATCGCCGGGAGCACGGCAGGCGCCCAGAGATAGGCAAGACGGAGGGCACGGGCAATCATCGCCCCCGCCTCACCCGCCGTAGTTCCTGGCGCAGCCGACGGGCGGCCCGCGCGTCGGCCGCGGTTGGCTCAGGACCAGCGTAGGCAGCCCGGGTAGCCAGTTCGGCCAGTTGGGCCAACGCCACCGCGCCCGGCGCGGGCAGGAGTGCGGCAACCTCACGCGCATAGCGGCGGGGCGTGGCGGCGGCGGCTCGGCGTGGGCAGCCGTGGCGGGCTAGGGCGCGCTCGGCGGCGGCGAAAGAGGCCAGGATGGCCTGGCGGTACGATCCGCCAGCTTGGCGCGGGGCCGGCCAACGGGCGCGCCAGGCGACCAAAAGGAGCAGGGCCGCGAGTAGCGGCAGGAAAGCGAGTGGAGATGAGGTGGGCCGCAACGCAGCCCACTGCGCCGCGTCGCGCAGCCACAGGCTGCTCTGGCTGGCCGCGGCGCCGCTATCGTGGGCCAGCCCCGCCCAGTCGAGCCGCGGCAGCGGATGATCGGCCAGCAGGGCGCCCAGCAGCCAGGCGTTGGTGACGTGAGGGCGCGGCTGGGCAGCGCCACCGGGCGTGGCGTCGAAAGGCAACCAGCCACGGCCAGGGAAGTAGATCTCGGTCCAGGCGTGGGCGTCGCTGGCCCGCACTGTGTAGACATGGGAGAGCGAGTTGTACTCGCCGGGGGCAAAGCCGGTGACCAGCCGCGCGGGGATGCCGTTCAGACGGGCCAGCACGGTCAGCGCGGTGGCGAAGGCCTCGCAGTAGCCCCGACCGCTGGAGAGCAGGGCGGAGACCCCCTCGGCCCCAGGCGGCAGGGCAGGCGTCGTCAGGTCGTAGCGCGCGTGGCTATCCAGGTAGGCGATCATGGCCATCACCCTATCGTAGCGGGTGGCGGCGCCGGCGGTGGCCGCTCGGGCTACGGCGGTGAGACGGGCCGGCAGGGCAGGCAAGACCAGATCATCCGAGCTGGCAAACCAGGGATCTGGGCCCGTGGCGGCGCGCAGCAGGGCCGGTGTCGTGTCGGGGGCCTGCGACACAACCGAGTAGGTGGCCCCAGCGGGCAGCGGCTGATCGGCGATCAAATCATCGGCGTTGATGCGCTGGGCCACGGCAGTGCTGGGAAAGTACAGCCGGATGGGCCGGTAGGCGGCGGCGATCAGGTTTGGCCCTGGCTGCGCCAGGGTGAAGGTCTGCCGGATAGTGGCCGTGGGCGCGCCAGCCGCACTGCCCGGCGCGTGGTACTCACCGTCGTCGAGGGGGTAGACCGCCGGCTCCATGGCCCCATCGGGTCCGCGCTCCAACTGGTTTAACAGCCCGTTCGCCGTGCGCCAGGAGCGGCCCGTATAGCGATCAAAGGTCTGCATGCGCCAGTAGCTCCAGCCCGTGGAGCGCACGCGCATGACCACGGTGGCATCCAGCGGACCATAGGCCCCCAGCCGCAGTTCCGGGGCAAAGCCGTAATAGCCGGCACGGAGGTGGTTGGGGCCGCGCAGGGAGATCAGGGGCAGCACAGGGTTCAGCACCTCACCGGTAAACGACTGGCTGACCGATAAATCGGCGGAGACAGGGTAGATGGGCAGGGCGCCCACGTAGGCCGGCACAATGGCGTAAGTGGCCACGGCGCAGGACAACACAACGCCGCACAGCGCGGCGAGCGCCCACGAGGGCTGGAAAGAGCTGCTAGCAGGCGTGGCCAGACCCTCGGCTGGAGGCGGTTGCTGAGCAGAGGCCGGGACGACGGTCGCGCGCTGGGCGTCGGCGCGCGTAGCCATGGCGAAGGCGGCTAGCACGGCCACGGCAAAGGCCACGGCGCACAGGGCCATGGTGGCGTCGTAGGCCACCGAGGCGGCGGCATAGAGGCCCAGCAAGCCAAAGACCAGGCTGCTGTAGCAGTTGGCGCGCGAACGCACATCGAAACTGGTGATAGCCATGAGCAAGAGGAGGAAGCTGCCCTGGGGAAACGGGTCGGCCCCGACGCCCAAAAACAGCTCGGCGAGCAGCAGGAACGTGGCCCCAAGCAGGGCCAGACCGACCAGTACACGCACGAACCGCCGGGGGCGCTGGCGGCTGCGCCAGCTCCAGTAGTGGCCAGCGGCGATCACGAGGACACAGAGCACGGCCAGGACAAGCAGGCCACCGAAGACGCCGATGCTGGCCGCCGCCACGACCACGCCGCCAAAGACGGCAAGCCGCGGGCCAGGGGACTCTTCGGGCGTGACAGGCCGGCGCCTCAGCACAGCGGCGCCTCCACGCTCAGGTCCGCCTGGGTGAAGGACACCGCGCGGACACCCGCTGAGGATAGCGCGGCGGCGAACGCCGGCGGGACGTCGGGGCCAGCCACGCCGTAGGCGACCGTGAGCAGAGCGCCACGAGCCTGTAGGGAGTGCAACGCGGGTAGCAGATCGGGGCGGGGTCGCGGCAGCACCACCAACAGGACGGCGCCGGGCGATAAGGAGGACGGCAGATCGCCGGGGACCTCGGCGCCGCCCGGCCACAGGCGGGCCAGGTACTCGTTAGCCTGCCGCCGGGTGAGGGGACCCACGGGAGCAGGAGGATCGGCGCCATGGGCGCTCAGCGAGACGGCGTAGCCTTTGGACAGACCCCAATGGATAGCGCTGGCCACCAGACGTACGGCCACATCAAAGAGCGGGGAGGGCGTAGGCAGGATGGGCGAGGTTGATGCGTCTAGCACGACAGTCATGGTGGGGGCGTAGGTTTGCTCGAACTCGCGCACGATCAACTGGCCGTGGCGGGCGGTAGAGCGCCAGTGGACCCAGCGCAGGTTGTCCCCCGGGCGATAGGGCCGGGCGCCGGAGACATCACCCCCCTCCTGCCGCTGCGCCACGCGGGCGCCGTCGGGGAAGCCAGCAGGTGGCGCGCCATCAGGCAAGGGCCACCAACGCGGGTAAACAGTCACGGAGAGCAGCGCATTCGCCGCCACGGGCCATTCAGCACGGGCCAGGCCAAACGGGGCCATGGTGGTCACGCTGACGCTGGGTACGATGTACACACCCCGCCGCGCGCACAGCAGTTCCCAGCGCATCACAGCCCCAGCACGGGCAGGCACGCAGGCGACGAAGTGGCGACCAACAGAGTCAGACGCGGCCGCCAGGCCGGAGAGATCAGCCACCACCAGCCAGTAGCGGGGCAGGCGGGTCGGGTTCGTCAGGGTCACCTCCACCACCAGGGTTTGCCCCTCGTGTAGCGGCCCAGCGGGTGAGAGCACCCGCGCCTGCGCGCGCAGGCCCCGCACGGCCAGGGCGGGGTAGAGCAGGCCACAGGGCACCGCCCCACCCAGGAGAGCCACCACAAGGTAGAGCCAACCTGTCTGCGACTGCGCGGCCAGCAGATAGGCCAGGACCATCAAGGCAAGACAGCCGCCCAGGCGGCGGCGCATGCGCCACCGCCTAACAGCGGCGGTTCCGCCATCGCGGCGGGTCAGCCACGCACGCTCCCTGGCAAGACGCGACGCTGCCGTCATCGTCTGGCCCCTGGCGGTCGGGTGGAGTGGCTGATGCTCATAGGCCTACCTTGCTGGGCCTCGTACTGGGCTGGCTAAGGGCGCTGGCGTCTCGGCCAGCAGGTCGTCCACCAGGGCGGCAGCGGCGGCGCGGTCCCCATTGGCCATCAGCAGCCGATGGATCAACACGGGGCCAGCGGCCCTCCGCACATCGTCAGGCGTGACAAAGTCCATGCCGTCGAGGTAGGCCAGGGCCTGAGCGGCGTGCTGCAGGGCCACGGCGCCCCGAGGGGAGATGCCCAGGGTCACGGAGCGATGCTCACGAGTGCGCGCGACTATCTCCACGATATAGGCGCGCACGGCGTCGGAGACATGGACTCGGCGCACCATCGCCGCCCACTCCAACAGCTGGGACGTGGTCACAACACTCTCAACACCGGCCAGTGGATCGGCGGCGACACCGCGTTCCAGGATCACGCGTTCCTGATCGCGGGTGGGATACCCCAGGCTCAGGGCCAGCAGGAAACGATCCAGCTCACCTTCGGGCAGGGGATAGACGCCGACCGACTCCAGGGGGTTCTGCGTGGCGATCACATGAAAGGGCAGGGGGAGAGGGTGGGTAGTACCGTCGGCCGTGACGGTACGCTCGGCCATCGCCTCGAACAAGCTGGATTGGGTGCGCGGGGTGGCCCGGTTGATCTCATCAATCAGCACCACGTTGGCGAACAGAGGCCCAGGCAGAAAGCGGAAAGAACCGCTGGCCTGATCGTAGATACTGCCCCCGGTGATATCACTGGGCAACAGGTCAGGCGTACACTGCACCCGGCCAAAGGCGCCCGCCACCAAACGAGCGACCGTCTTGGCCAGCAGCGTCTTGCCGGTACCCGGCGCGTCCTCAAGCAGCACGTGGCCCTGGCAGAGCAGACCAACGATCAAGAGGCGCACCACATCATCGCGCACGACAACGACACTGGTGATGCCGCGGGCTAACCGCTCAAGACCTGGGGGCATGGTCGCGCCTGGCAGGTGATAAACAACCAGAGAGCGCCATGGCATGCCCCTGGTGTGACCACGGACACCCGCCGATCATGCAGGCGCAATCAGGGGCCTGAAAGTCTCGGCGTAGAGCCGGAGAGGGCATGGTGGCAGCCGCGGCGGAGACGTGGCGCCCGTCCTGATCAACTGGCCAGGCGGACGCCGTTACGCCCACCCTGCTTGATCTCATAGAGGGCCGTATCGGCGGAGTGGATCAGCCGGCTCACATCAATCGGGCCGCCCTCATAGATGCTGACGCCCAGGCTAGCAGTCAGGTGCAGCCGAGTCCCGTCCTCCAGCAGATAGGCATGGTCGGCGATGTTGCGGCGGACCTTCTCGGCTACCTTTACAGCGCCAGTGGTATCCTGCTGCATCAGCAAGATCACAAACTCCTCCCCACCGTAACGGGCGACAACATCCTCTTCGCGGGTGCTGTTGCGCAGGATGGTAGCGGTCAGACGCAACACCTCGTCGCCGGCGAGGTGCCCATGGGTGTCGTTGACCAGCTTGAAGTGGTCCAGGTCAACAAGGCAACAGGAGAGGGGGTGACCATAGCGGCGGGCGCGGGCCAACTCCTGATGGACGCGATCATCGAAATAGCGCCGATTATAGAGGCCGGTCAGCGGATCAGTGTTGGACAGCTCACGCAGCTCGGCGTTGGTCTGACTGAGGCTATCCTGCAGGCTCTTGGTGCGCAGGGCGGCGCGGATACGGGCCAGCAGCTCCTCAAGCTGAAACGGTTTGGTCACATAGTCATTGGCGCCAAGATCCAGGCCATTGATTTTATCCTGGTGCATGGTCCGCGCGGTGAGGAAGATAATCGGGGTATGGGCAGTCTCGGGGCGGTCGCGCAGGATGCGGCACACGTCAAAGCCATCCATATCGGGCAGTGCCCCATCAAGCAGGATCAAATCGGGCCGCCTCTGGGCTGCCGCGTCCAGCGCCGCGGCGCCGGTGTCGGCCACCTCGGTTTGCCAGTCGCGCATCTGCAGCGTCGCTGTCAGCAGCTCAGCGATGTCCGGCGTGTCGTCCACAATCAAGATGCGTGGAGTCTCGTTGTGCTCAGCTGTCACGTCGTCCTCGCCGTCGCCTTCTACCCTGCTCCTAATACAGGCCTATGATAGAGTATAACACCCTGGCGGATCTTGAACTATAGCCGGCCGGAAGACGGGGACGAGCCAGCCCGTCGGACAGCGGAGAGTAGGCCGTCGCCGCGCACCCGGCCAGTAGACCCACGGACTCGCGGAGAGACGCCTAGGCCAGTGATAAACTGTAGGTGACAGTTTGGCTGCTCCCCTGGGGACAGTGGCGCCGTGGCTCACGTGCGGAAGGTGTAGTGCCGTGACAGAGATAGACATGATCAAGGACCCGCGCATTGTTGTAGTTACCCATCCCCTTGTGCAGCACGCGCTGACCTATCTGCGCGACCGCACCACCGATGGCGAAGCCTTTCAGCGGCATGCGCGCGTGGCCACGCTGATCCTGGCCTTGGAGGTGTTGCGGGACCTACCCCTGCAAGAGCGAGGCATCGAGACGCCGCTCGAAGCGATCACCGCCCACGTGGTGGCCACCCGGACCATCTTTGTGCCGGTTTTGCGATCAGGCCTGGCCATGCTAGACGCTATCCAGGGTTTCGTGCCTGGCAGCAGGGTGGGGTTCGTGGGCATGGAACGCGACGAGACGACGGCGATTGCCCACCACTACTACAACAAGCTGCCCTCGCAACTAGAGACCGGCCGCGTGGTGATCCTGGACCCCATGCTGGCCACGGGGGGGTCGGTGCTGGCCACACTAGAGCTGCTACATGAACGGGGGGCCCGGGATGTGCGGGTGGCCTGTATCGTGGCGGCGCCGGAGGGCGTGCGGTTAGTCAACCAGCGTTACCCCCAGGTGCGCCTACACACCTGCGCGCTGGACCGCGGCCTCAACGAGCGTCAATACATCCTGCCGGGGCTAGGCGACTTCGGGGACCGCTACTTCGGCACGGCCAGCGAGGAGTAGACCACAGCTGGCGTTACTGACTGGCGCCCTCATACTCGGCGCGGGTGAGCAGCCGACACCCCTCAGCGCTCATCTCCAGGAGGCGCCGACGGCTGTCAAACGAGGCCCGCACAGACATCAGGCGGGGGCAGTTGTTACCCAGGATCTCCTTGCGCAGCAGATACCCGGTGGGAGGCGCGTCGTCGCCAGCCTCGTCCTCACCATCGTCGCTCACATCAGAGGCGCCCGAGAGGTCATTGGCCTTGTTGACCCGCACACGCAGCCGTTCCGCGCAACGAGCGCATTCCACGTAGATCCAGAGCACATCGTTCTCATCGTCGGCGGGACTATCGGGGCGGCCAGCCCCGCCAAGGAGCTTGCGCAGAAAACTCATAGCGGGCGCTCCTCGGCCTGAGCCCGCATCAGCACGTCCTCTGCGGCCAAAGGTGAGCCGCAGTCCGCGCAACGCAGCTCCACCCGGGCCAACCCACCGCAGGCCCCGTGGGTGAGTTGCACGGGTCGGGCGTCCGGGCAGTACCTCACGCCCCAATCGCTCATAGCCAGGGCCAGCACCCGCAGGGCCCGCCCAGCCTCAGTGAGTTGGTAATCCACCCGGGGAGGACAACCGCGGCTGACGGTACGCTCTACCACACCATGCGCCTCCAGCGTCTTGAGGCGGTCGGCCAGCAGGCGGGGAGAGATACCCGGCAGATCCGTCTCAAAGTGGGAGAAGCGAGAGCGGCCAGCGAAGAGCTGGCGCAGAATAAGCGGCGTCCAGCGCTCGGCGATAATCTCGGCTGTCTTGGCCAGGGGGCAGTCCTGGCCGTAGTCTTTAGACATAGGCGGTTCTTCTTCCAAGTATTACCGTGGAGGCGGATAAAGAAGGGATAAGGGACTCGGCCAGACTGCGCATAGGCGCTCGGCGACGAACCGAAACCCACCTTTACGGCACTCTGGTACGCTGAAACAGCACAGGGAAGAGGGCGGCGCGCCAGGGCTCCATTTGACACCCAGTATAACAGCTATATAAAATGTAGCAACAGCCGGGCACAGCATAGAGCGCGCTGGGGAGGGCCGGGGGATGGACACACACGGGCGGGTAGACAGCGCGGCGGCTGAGCAGCCGGTTGCCCCAGGAACCGACGCCGCGCCAGGGGACGAGACGGTCGGCGAAGAGCTGTCTGGGGCCTTCGAGCAGCAGGCTCTGAGCCATATGGACGCGCTGTACCGCACCGCGCTACGCATGACCCGCAACCCACAGGATGCCGAAGACCTGGTGCAGGAGACGTACCTGAAAGCCTTCCGCTTCGCGGCCAGCTACCGCCGCGATACAAATCTACGGGCATGGCTGTTCAAGATCCTGTCCACGTCGGCGATCAATCGCTATACCAAGGCCGCGCACACCCCACCCTCGGACTCGCTGGACACGACGGACGAGACCACGCTGTACCAGGGCCTCAAGGCGCTGGGTGGCCGCTTTGAGCAGGGAGCCGAGGATGAGGCGCTGAGCAAGCTGGTAGGCGACGAGGTGCGTCGGGCCCTAGACGCGCTACCGGCGCAGTTCCGCATGGCCGTGCTGCTAGCCGACGTGGAAGGCTTCTCCTATCGCGAGATTGCCGACATCACGGGCGTGCGCATCGGCACCGTTATGTCACGCATTTCCCGCGGGCGCAAGCTACTGCAGAAGGCGCTGTGGCATTACGCGCGGGAGAGTGGTTTGATCCCGGCGGGGGTTGCCGAGCAGGGCGAGCAGCGCGCCACGACGCTGGCTGGGCGGCCAGCGTTAGGTCCCGCGCTGTGATGCTGGTCAGGCCGGGCGGTCGAGTAGAGGTACGCGGGAGAGTAGGGCCGCGACCGGACGATCCACGATAGGCCGCCGATCAGTAAGGATGTGTAGGCGCTGACGATGGACTCCCTGATTAATCTGCCTCTGTTTCCGTTGCGCTCGGTGGTCGTGCCCTTTATGGAGCTGCCACTGCACATCTTTGAGGAGCGCTACAAGCAGTTGCTGCGCGACTGCCTGGCCGGGGACAGGCGCTTTGGGGTACTACTGATTAGAGAGGGCGCTGAGGTAGGGGGTTCCGCCGAGCCGTATGGGGTGGGCACCGTCGTGGAGATCACGGAGGTGCAGGAGCTACCCACTGGCGGCTTCAAGATCGTGGCGATGGGGCGCCAGCGTTTTCGGGTGACCCAGTTCTGGCGCGACCGTCCTTATCTGCGCTGCCATGGAGAGACGCTCCCTGAGCTGACCGGCGACCCAGAGGCAGCCAGGGCCTTTGATGGGCAAGTCAGGCTGCTCACGGCGGAGTATGTGGCTGCCGTGTATACCATGATGGGCGAGGACGGGCGGCGCCATGTGGGGCTGCCAGACGATAGCCTGACCCTGAGCTACGCCGTAGTGATGCTATTAAGCGTGCATATGGTGGAGGCGCAGGCGCTGCTCGAAGCGCCCACGGTGACCGAACGCCTGGCGCTGGAGGACGATCTATTGCGCCGTGAACTGGCCATTCTGCGCCAGATGCGCCAGGGTCGGCCACGGTTGCCCAAGACCGACAACCCGCGCTACTCGCCGAACTGAGGCGATGGACACACCTCCTCAGGCTGCCACGGCGGTGATTGTGGCCGGCGGACTGGGACGCCGACTTGGCGGCGACAAGGCCCGACTGCGCCGCGCGGACGGCACGGCGCTCTTGCTGGACATCGCGCGTACACTGGGCAGGGTTGCCGCGGACGTTGTGATCGTCGCTGGCACGGCAGAGCGTTGCGCTGGCCTGGAGCAGGAGATGACGCCGCTGTGGCAGGCCACGGCGCCGGGGGAGACGCCGCCGCTGTGGCAGCCCGACGACGACGCCTTCGCCGCGCATGGGCCGCTGGCCGGACTATACCGTGGGCTACGGGTAGCGCGGCACGACCTTGTTCTGGCGGTCGGCTGTGATATGCCCTATCTGGCGCCGGCCCTCCTGTGGGCCATGGTCCGGCAGGCCCGGGATGGCGACGCGGATGTGCTGCTGCCGGTGGTAGATGGACACGCGCAACCGCTACACGCCGTCTATCGCCGATCCTCCTGCCTGCCCCGCGCCCGAGGCTACCTGGAGCAGGGGCGCCTAGCCCTGCGCGCCCTCTGTGGTGACCCCACGCTGCGCGTGATCACGCTGTGCAGAGCCGACACCCTTGACCTCGATCCTGGCGGCCACTCCTGGGAAGGGGTCAATACGCCGGCTGAGATGGCCGCTGCTGGCCTGCATATCGCCTGAGCGACGTGTGTGAGCGCAAGGCAGCGGCTAGAGCCCGAGGTAGCGCCGGGCAACCTCCCAGGTAGGCAGGTTCTCGAAATCGCCGGGATGCACCACGACATGGCCACCCAGGACCGCGCCGAGCCGGGCCGATTGAACGGGTGAGTAGCCGCGCAGGACGCCGCTGAGATAGCCTGCGTTGAAGGCGTCGCCGGCGCCGGTGGGGTCCAACTCGGGACCAACGACGACAGCAGGCACATGCTGTAGCCCGCCATCTGGGCCAGCCACCAGCGCCCCATTGGGTCCATCCTTGATCACGACCTCCGCTATGCCGTAGGCCGCCCGCAGGTGGCGCGCCAAAGTTGATGGGTCGTCCTCCTGAAGGAGCAGGCGCAGCTCGCCCAGGCCGGTGAGCAGGATATCCACGCCATGCATCAGGGGCAACATGACCGCCCGGGCGTGCTCGATCGTGGTCAGGCGCAAGCGCAGGTTGGGGTCGAAGACTGTTTTGAGGCCTTGCTCGCGGGCCTGGGAGAGGGCAGCCGCGATGGTCGCGTGGAAGCTCTCGCTCAGGATAGGAGAGATGCCGGTGCAGTGAAAAATGCGCGCTCCGGTAAACAGGTCGGCGGGCAGATCAGCCGGCCGCAAGCGGCTGGCCGCTGAGCCACGCCTGTAGTAATAGCCGGTGGGTGGGTGGCCGGGTATGCGTTCGCGGAAGAAGACACCGGTGGGTGCGGCGCTATCCACGCCCACGCGGGTGACATCCACGCCCTCGGCGCTGATGGTCTGGCGGAGGTAGCGGCCGAAAGGATCATCACCCACATGGGAGAACCAGGTCACGGCGTGGCCGAGCCGAGCCAACCCGATCGCCATGTTCGACTCAGCGCCGCCCATCGTCATGTGAAAAGAGGATACGGCATCCAGGGAACCGTCCTGGTCAGGCACCAGCAGGGCCATCGTCTCGCCAACCGTGACCACCTCAGCCACTATCAGTACCCCCAACTGCTAGCCGCTAGCAGGACGCTACGGACCGACGTCTAATCAGGATGAGGCCGCCGAGAGCGGTGCGGCGCGAGATAGGCTCAGCAGTCCGCGAGGTCGTCCCCGTCGGTGTGCGCGGACTCATAGGGCATTGGCACACCGTAGCGGGTATAGAGATGCAGGGCCAGATTATAGGCCCCATCATAGCCCAGCTCAGCCGGCCTCAGCAAAATGCGGTCTCGTTCGGCATACATGATTGTGTCGGCGACGGGCAGGCGGTCATAGCGGGAGACCCATAGGGCCGCGCGCGGCGGTGGCGGCGCAGTCGGCTCCGGGCGCGAGCCCTGCTCCACAGCGTCTCCACGGTCAGTAGGCCAGATGGCGCGATCCAGGGCACGCCGACGGAGCACGGTAGCGGTACGTGAGGCGATATCACCGGATACCCACTGGGCCACGATTTCCTTGATCTGCGCCGTCGGCCCCTCGCCCCGCTCAACGCTCAACAGCATCAAATGGGCGTAGGCGCCCTCGTCGAGTTCCAGCTCCAGCTTGTGCATCGGCCACCCTCAGCATATCGTGCCCAGCGGTCCTCCTACTATGACCTCGCACGGAGTGTAGCATAACCGCGACACAGGCAGAGAAAGAGGGCGCGGCGGGTAGCGATGAGAGGCGGGATATGCCATACTACAATCTGCTATGCAGGTTTGTCATGGTGTGCCCGGGAGGGCGAATAGCTCAGTTGGTTAGAGCGCCCGGTTTACACCCGGAAGGTCACAGGTTCGAGTCCTGTTTCGCCCACTACAGCAATGGCGTGCCCTGGGGACGAAGCCGTCCGCTCGACGGCCTCTTTGCTGACTAAGCCTGAAACGATGGCGATAAGAACATGCAATACCAGAGTGGTGGTCTCCTACCACGTGGCTCGGTGCTGGCGCGCCGGTACGAGATCCTGAAGGTACTTGGCCACGGCGGCATGAGCACCGTGTACGCGGCGCGCGACCTACGCTTTAGCGGGGCCGTGAAGGTGGCCGCCGTGAAGGAGATGGCCGAGTTCGCGGGCAGCCAGCCGGAGCGCATGCGCGCGCTCGAACTATTCGAGCGCGAAGCCAACCTGCTCGCGGCGTTGAGCCATCCGGCCATCCCCAAGGTCTACGACTACTTCTCCGAGTCCAAGCGGGCCTACCTGGTAATTGAGTTCATTGATGGACAGGATCTGGAGACGCTGATCTCCCAATCCGGTGACCTCAGCTCGGAGAGCCGGGTTGTCTCCTGGGCGATCCAGATCTGTGAGGTGCTGACCTACCTGCACAACCGGGAGCCCAAGCCAATCATCTTCCGCGACATGAAACCATCCAATGTGATGCTCACGCGGGATGGGCGGATCATGCTGATTGACTTCGGCATCGCTAAGATCTTCCAGGCGTCGCACAAGGGCACGATGATCGGCACGGAGGGCTACGCTCCGCCCGAGCAATATCGGGGGCTGGCCGAGCCACGCGGCGACTTATACGCCTTGGGGGCGATGATGCATCACCTCCTGACCCGGTCTGACCCACGCCTGGAGGCCCCGTTCACCTTCCACGAGCGCCTGCCCCGCCAGCTCAACCCCCAGGTTAGCCCCAGTGTGGAAGGGGTGATGATGAAGGCGCTATCCTATGCGCCGGAGGAGCGCTATAGTAGCGCGCTGGAGATGAAAGACGCGCTGCTGTTGGCCATTGAGAACAGCTCAGGGGCGACTAGCCTGCTGCCCCGCAGGGCAGGGGGCAGACCAATGGTCGTCGCCGCGGGGGCCTACGCGGCTCAGAAGGTGGTTCCCATCAGCGCCGATAGCGCGGCCGACGCGGGGCCAGTGGAGATGACGACGAGGCTGCGGTGGCGCTACACCACAGGCGACGAAGTGCGGGCGACGCCCTCCCTAAGCCATGGCATGGCCTTTGTGGGCTCGTACGACAACAACCTCTACGCGTTGGATCTGTCATCAGGCACGATGCGTTGGAAGGCGGAAACACGCGGCGGGGTTGTCTCACGGGCGTTGATCAACGAGGAGCTTGTGATCTTCGGATCGGAAGACAACAGCATCCGCGCCGTGCGCCTAGCCGATGGCGCGGCGGTGTGGACCCACGACACCGGGGGGCCAGTGCGATCATCGCCATGCCTGCACGATAAAATGGTGCTGGTGGGGTCGGATGATGGCGGACTGTATGCGCTTGACGCGGCAACGGGGCGCGAGGTATGGGTTTTCCGCTCATGGCGGCCACTGCGCTCGTCACCCACGGTGGCTGATGGGCTGGCCTTTATCGGGTCGGAAGACACCTATCTGTATGCCGTGGACGTGGCTACGGGCAGCAACAAGTGGAAGTATCAGTCGCTACGCAACATCACAAGCTCACCGGCGGTGGCCGAGGGCTTTGTCTTTGTCGGCTCCATGGATGGCCACATCTACTGTCTGGACGCCAGCGCGGGGTGGCCAGTGTGGAAGTACCGCACGGGCCACTACGTTATCTCGTCGCCGCGAGTAGCCAACGGCCTGGTCTACTGTGGCTCAGTTGATGGGCTGATGTATGCCATTGAGGTCAAGACGGGGAAGCCTGCGTGGACGTTCAAGGCGGGAGGTCAGATTACCTCCTCGGCCGCCGTGGAGAACGGCAAAGTGTATTTTGGCTGTGTTGACCAGCATCTGTACTGTCTTGACGCGCGCAACGGACGCCTGCTGTGGAAGTTTCAAGCCGATGGCCCTATCCCCAGTTCCCCGGTGGTCAGCGGCGACGCCGTTGTCTTCGGTTCGCTGGACACCCACGTCTACTCCATCACCGTGATTTAAGCGGCGCGCCACAGCGCCAGCAGGGAGAGAACCTAGCTATGCCGACCGTAATCATCCACTTGATGAGCGATGACCCGTTTGTAGCGGAGTGCGACCAGATGCCCCAGCCAACGGACAACGTGGTGATCGCCAAGAACCCACGGATGCGTGATGGCAAGCCGCTACGCAACGCCACCAATGGCATGACTAGCATCATCTTTCCCTGGCACCGCATCAGCTTTCTGGAAGTGATGGGTGGGGAAGAAGAGCGCAAGGAGATCGTGGAGTTCTTCCGCCAGCGTTGAACCATGCCTTGGGGTCCGGCATGCTCCCTATGGTCCCCGCGGCGGGCCAGGTCAGGAGCGGCCATGCGGAGACGTAGCGCATGGCCATGAGCGGCGCCGCGATAGGCTTGGCCGTGGCCCTGCCCCTCTACGCCAACGCAATGGTCGTGGCCGCGCGGTGCCGTGGCTGGGACCTGTGGGCCGCCTACACACCGGGCAACGCGGCGGTCGGGTTGGCCCTGGTCACGCTGACCACATTCCTGGGCAACTGGTCGGGCGCCCTGGGCAGCTGGGTCGGCGACGACAGCGTTCTACACGGCCTGCTAGCCGGAGCGGTGGTGGCTCTACCGGTGGTGGCGATCGCCTGGAGCCCCACCAGGCTGGGCCGCTCCGTGCGCGGTGCTGGGGTGGGCGGCGTGACCCCGGCCACGCTGGCCTACAGGCTGATCGTGCAGGTGCTGCTATGCACGGTGGCCTTCGAGGAACTGGCCTTCCGAGGGGTGCTCTACGGCGGCCTAGCGGCGGCCTACGGCTCGATCATGGCGGTGTGGGGCAGCGCAGCCTCCTTTGCGCTGTGGCATACGGCTCTCCTGATCGTTATGTTCGCCGACCATGCGCCGCGCCGCCGCGCTGCCCTGGTGACCGCTGGCCTGCTGGCGTTTGGCCTACTGGGCCTGGGGCTGGCCTGGCTGCGGGCGACCACGGGAGGCCTGAGCGGACCACTTGCCGCGCACGCCGCGCTGGACCTGATCATGATCGGGGGGATGGCCGCTGCTGGTCCGCGCCGGATTGGTGATCAGCAGGCCCATGGTTGAACCTGCCGCGCAGTAAACGCACGTTCTGGCAACCGTCAGGGCCGCGCCGGAGGCCCGCGGCACGACCTTGGGGATGTGTGGGGCGCCGGCTAGGTGGGCAGGCTGCCCCGTGGCCTATCGGCGGTGGCGTAGGCAATTGTCATGGCCAGTAAGACGGCGTTGCGGCTGAGAATAGAGGTCATGAAGAAGGGCTGATCCGGCAGCCGCACCAGGCTAGTGTGAAAGCCGTAGGCATGGGGATAGATGACCACGGTAAGCACAGCCAGCAGCGCCCAGCGCAGCCGCAAGCCCTCGGCGTAGGCGGCCACGGGAAAGAGCCACAGGAGGTATTGGGGGCTGAGCAGCTTGGCCCCACACAGCGTGACCAGCAGGGCCAGCACAAACGAGCGGGCCAGGGTGTCGTAGCCATGCCAGGAGCGCCAGCAGGTGAGGACGAGGCCACCCACGAGCAGGGCGGTGGCTGCCCAGGCGGCCAGCCCGGCCCCAGCGCCGGCAACGTTGAGCGAGTGATAGGTGAAACGCACCTGGACATCCGCCCCCAGCTTACCACTCAGCCAGAGCAGTGAACCGGCGATGGACTCGATCTGGGGCGGCCGCAGACCATTATAGGCCAGCGGCTGGAGGGTACTGGCCGGGTCGAGCAGGGCCCCAGGCAGGAGGCCCACGGCGGCAGCGCCCGCGCACAGCGCCAGGTGGGACCAGGGCCATCGGCCGGTGGCTCGGCGCTGATGGATGACCAGCACCGGAATGAGCAGGGCAGGATAGACCTTGAGCAGGGCCGCGGCAACAAGGGCCAGGTAGGCCGGGCCGTAGCGCGAACGCTGAGCACAGGCCAGGGCGGCTAGCGCTAGCACCCCCGGCACAAGGTCGTAGCGGGCCAGCGCGGTGGCCCAGCCCCCAACGAGCGTGTAGAGGGCGCAGGCGGCGGCGCAGAGGAACAGCCCACGCCGCAGCAGCCAGGCCGTCACGCCGCAGATCAGCGCGGCCAGCATGGTCATGTAGGCCACGTCATAGGGGGCAAAGGGCGCCAGGAGGGGCAGAGAAAAGACGGCCAGAGCCGGAGCGGGATACTCGCGGGGGAGGGTATGGTAGGCGCGCGGCGGGCCAACCCAAAACCGCCAGCGCGGATCGGCGCACAAGTGAGTGCGCGGCGCGTCCCGCACGGCGGTTGGTCCGTGCCAGAAGGCACGGGCATAGCACTCATAGGCAAAGATGTCGTCAATGGGGATCGTACGCAAGTAGGCGATATCCCGGGTCAGGTTCCAGCCCAGACAGGCCAGCAGCGCAATGGACAGGCCCACGCGCCCCCAGGCAGGCAGTGCCCATGGCCAGCGGCGGCGCTCCAGCGCGCCCCAGGCGCCGGAGCGCCCCCAGAGGGTCAGGCGATCCATCGCCCACGCAGGTAGATGAGCGTAAACAGGGTAAGCAGAGCGACAGATAGGGCCAACACCAGGCGATCCACGCCCCCGCGGCGGGTGAGTAGGGCCAGGACGATAAAGGGCGGGAACAGGGTCACAGCGAAGCGCGAGACGGACAGGAGGGCCAGCGGCTGTCGGCTGCCGGTGGCTGGCGTGAGCAGGATGACCAGCCAGACAGCAGCGGCATAGAGCGTATAGGAGCGGGGCAGGAGGCGGATACCCAGGACGATCAGCAGAGAGAACAGGGCTAGAAATGACAGATCCAGTATATTGAGCGTCTGCAGAGCCAGCTTGTGGCTATGGGGATGGAGAATGTGCCGCAGGCTGAGCAGGGCGCCCTGCCAGGGCCAGGCCAGCGACCGTTGCCAGGCGGCCTGCGCGCGCAGGAACAGCAGGCCGTTGCCCAGGGTAAGCTGCAGATACCCTATATAGGCCAACGTACCGGCGGGGACGAGCAGGGCGGGCAGGAGCGGCCAGGGGCCAACCGGGCGCGCGGCTTCGCCGCGGCGCCGCAGATACTCCACCACAAACGGCACGAGCAACACCAGGCCGAGCTGGCGGGTCAGGGCGGCGGCCATGCCACACAGGCCTGCGACCCACCAACGGCGCAGGCGCAGCGCGTAGAGGCACCCCACACTGCAAGCCAGGTACAGGGCCTCGGAGTAGGCGGCGAAGAAGAACAAGGCAGTGGGGAAGAAGCCCAGGTAGGTGACGGTCCGCTGGGCCACCTCGGAGGAGAAATCCAGGGTGACCAGCCGATGGAGCAGGTAGAGGGCAACGGCAAAGGCCACGCAGGCAATCAGCAGCCCGGCTGCATAGGCTGAGAGGGGCGTCAGAATGGTCAACAGGTGGATTGTGAGGGGATAGAGGGGGAAGAAAGCAAGATCCGACTGCGCGGGTGGGGAACGCCAGGAATAGCCGTGGTCGGCGATGCGCAGATACCACAGAACATCCCACTGCTGCCACAAGCCGCCAAGGGTGCGGTTACGCCCCAGGGTATCGGAGAGCAGCCGACCAGCCAGGAAGGTGAGCAGAAGCAAGAGCACGCGGTTGCCCACAAACACGCCCAGAGCAACCCACATGCTATCCAGACGCGAGGCGGAGGACCCGCTGCCGGAACTGGTCACGACTGGACTATCCATTACACGGGGGCGCCACCGATGACCACCGTGGCCTCGCCGCGGGGAACATGGTCGGCGTAAGCCAGGGCCAACTCGGAGAGGGGCGCGCGGCGGACCTCCTCGAACATCTTGGTCAACTCGATACAGACGGCGGCGGGGCGGTCGCCCAGCGCCTCCAGGGAGGCCGCCAGGAATTTACCCAGGCGATGGGGCGATTCATAGTAAACGAGAGTGTAGGGCAGGGCCGCATCGGCGGCCAGGAAGCGCTGGCGGGGTCCGGCGGCGCGCGGCGCAAAACCCTTGAACAGAAAAGCATGGCAGGGTAGGCCGGAGAGCACCAACCCCATGATCAGGGCGCATGGTCCAGGGGTCATGGTCACGCCTATACCGGCGGCGACAGCGTCCCGCACCAGGGTAAAGCCCGGGTCGGCGATAGCCGGGGTGCCCGCATCGGTAACCAGGGCGATATCATGGCCCTCAGAGAGCAGGCCAAGAATGCGTTGCCCGGCCCGCGCCTCGTTGTGCTCATGGAAGGAGATCTGCGGCTTGCTCACGCCCAGCCGTTGCAGCAGCAGGCCGGTGCGGCGCGTGTCTTCGCTCGCCACGTAGGCGACCTTCTCCAGGGTCTCACGGGCGCGGGCAGAGATGTCGCCCATGTTGCCGATGGGTGTGGCGACCAGATAAAGCATTGTCGTCAGTAAAGGGGGGAGGCACGGGGAGAGGGCGGTCGGTCCCCGTGTTATCCGATCAGCGGTAGGCCGGCAAGTTATAGAAGGCGCCGAGACCAGCGTAGACACCCTCATCGGCCAACTCATCGGCGATAGCCATCAGGCGATTGTATTTGGCGGTGCGTTCGCCGCGGGCGGGAGCGCCCGTCTTGATCTGGCCGGCGTTGGTAGCCACGACGAGGTCAGCGATGGTCGTATCCTCGGTCTCACCGGAGCGGTGGGAAACCACGGCGGTGTAGTTGGCCCGCTTGGCCATCTCGATCGCGTCCAGGGTCTCGGTGAGGGTGCCAATCTGGTTCAGCTTGACCAGGATAGAGTTGGCCGAGCGCTCGGCGATGCCACGACGCAGCCGCTGGGTATTGGTCACAAACAGGTCGTCGCCCACAAGCTGGATGCGGTCGCCCAACCGCTCGCGCAGGTTCTGCCAGCCCTCCCAATCATCCTCGGATAGGCCATCTTCCAGGGAGACAATGGGGTACTGATCCACCCACTGGGCATAGAAATCAACCATCTCGGCGCTGGAGAGGCGGCGGCCCTCCTTACGCAACACGTAGTAGCCGTCCTCATACAGCTCGGTCGCGGCGGCGTCAATGGCCAGCAGGACATCCTCACCGGGGCGATAACCAGCCCTCTCAACGGCCTCCAGGATCACCTCAATGGCATCCTTGTTAGAGTTGAGGCTGGGCGCGAAGCCCCCCTCATCACCCACCGACACGTTCAAGTCGCGGCCTTGCAGGATTTTACCGAGGTTGTGGTAGATCTCCACGCTCATGCGTATGGCCTCGTGCATCGAGCCAGCGCCGACCGGCATAACCATGAACTCCTGTAGGTCGGTAGACTGCCACTCGGTGTGCTTGCCGCCGTTGAGGATGTTCATCATGGGCACGGGCAGGGTATTGGCGCTCACGCCACCGATATAGCGGTAGAGGGGCAGGCCCACGCTCTCCGCCGCCGCGCGGGCCACGGCCAGCGACACGCCCAGGATAGCGTTAGCCCCTAGCTTACCCTTGTTGTCAGTGCCGTCAAGCTCGATCAGCAGGGTATCCACGGCGCGCTGATCGGTGGCCTCCAGACCCACGACAGCCTCGGAGATAGGACCGTTCACATTGTCCACAGCGTCCAGGACGCCCTTGCCCAGATAGCGGCTGGTGTCACGGTCGCGTAGCTCCACCGCCTCATGGGCACCCGTAGAGGCGCCGGAGGGGACGGAGGCCACGCCTGCCGCGCCATCATCCAGGATCACCCGCACCTCAATAGTGGGGTTGCCCCGGGAATCGAGGATCTCGCGGGCCATAAGGTCACTGATGGTGCTCATCTTCTTTTCTCCTATGTTTGAGTACGTGTACGCATGGTGACGCGGTGGGGGCTATTGCATTGCCTGGGCAGTGGATCAGGGCAGGACAATCGTGCGGCCGGTCATAGCCTGGGGCTTCTGCATGCCCAGCGCATCAAGCACCGTGGGGGCCACATCGGCCAGAGAGCCATCGGAGCGCAGGCCGGCACCGCGCAACGCGGGGAACTGGGCCGGGGCAACCAGCATAAATGGCACGGGGTTAGTCGTGTGGGCAGTGAAAGGCTCACCGGTCGTGTAGTCAATCATCTGCTCGGCGTTACCGTGGTCGGCGGTGACAATAGCCACCCCGTCGCGTCGGTCGGTGGCGGCCAGCACCTGCCCCACACACTCATCCACCACCTCCACGGCCTTGACCGCCGCGGACATCACCCCGGTGTGGCCCACCATATCACAGTTGGCAAAGTTGACCACAATGAGGCCAAAATCACGTCTGGCCATGGCGTCGGAGACGGCGGCGGCGATCTCGCGGCCGCTCATCTCCGGCTGTAGATCGTAGGTAGCCACTTTAGGCGAGGGGATCAGGATGCGCTCCTCACCGGGGAAAGGCTCCTCACGTCCGCCATTGATGAAGTAGGTCACATGGGCATACTTCTCCGTCTCCGCCGCGTGGAGTTGGGCCATGCCGCGGTCGCTGACCACACCGGCCAGGGACAGCGTGACCTCCTGGGTAATCAGGTCATCGGGGGTGTAGACCACCCGCACCGGCAGATCGCGTTCATACTGGGCCATGGTCACAAAGTTCAGGTCGGCGATCAGGTGAGCGCGGGCAAAGCCGTCAAACCCGGGATCCACAAAGGCGCGGGTCAGTTGGCGGGGCCGGTCGCTACGGAAGTTAAAGAAGATCACCGCGTCGTGGTCGCCCACGGTGGCTACGGGCTGATCGGCATCCACGATCACCGTGGGCTTGATGAACTCATCGGTAACGCCCGCATCGTAGCTGGCGCGGATCACAGCGGCGGCGGAAAGCGCGCGCGGTCCCTCGCCCATAGCCAGCGCGGCGTAGGCCAGCGCGGTGCGCTCCCAGCGCTTATCGCGGTCCATCGCGTAGTAGCGGCCAGAGACGGTGGCGATGCGGCCCACACCGATAGCCGCGATACGCGCCTCCAGTTCCTCCACAAAGCCACGAGCGCTATCAGGCGCTGTATCACGGCCATCGGTGATAGCGTGGACGGCCACGTGGGCTACCCCATGTTCCCTGGCCAGGCGCAGCAGAGCATAGAGGTGCTCAGAGAGCGCATGCACACCACCCGTGCCGATCAGGCCGACAAGGTGCAGCGTGGAGTCGCGTTTCTTCACATGGGCTATCGCGTCCAGCAAAGCAGGCTTGTTAAAGAAGCTGCCGTCACGGATAGCCCGCGAGATAAGGGTCAGCTTCTGGTAAATTGTCTGGCCCGCCCCAATGTGCAGGTGGCCGACCTCGGAGTTGCCCATCTGCCCGTCGGGCAGGCCCACGGCCTCACCGGAGGCTTGCAGCAACGTGTGCGGATAACCGTTCCATAGGCGATCCAGAACGGGTGTCTGGGCGGCCCGAATAGCGTTGCCCTCCCGCCGAGTGGTATAGCCGAAACCATCAAGAACAATCAGTGTAATCAGGCGCGGGTTGGCCATGCCCCTCTCCTCCCTCTGTGCGTGCCCCTTCGAGTATCCGCCATTGCGGGTATTCCCGGCAAGCGGGGTTAAGAGCCGCCACCCGACCGCCGATACATAGAGTGTGAAGGGGGCCGCGGGCCATGCGGTTCGCTCCGAACATGAGGAGAGCCGTGTCGGGGGTGGGGACCTTCCGGGGCGGCTCTGTTCATTCCTTCACCCTGGGGCGGCTCTGCTGCCCCATGTAGACGTCTATGCCGCACAGGACCAGGACGTGAGCAGATAGCAGGCTCTACCAGTCGGCCTCCAACTCAAACTCAGGGTCCTTGCCAGCCGGTCCGGCCTGGGGCACGGAGTCTCGGCCAGACGGTACACCAATCTGGCTCAGACGCAGCTCAGCAGCCGTGAGCACCTCCTCGCAGTACGTAGCCAGCCGCGTGCCCTGCTCATAGAGATCGAGGGCACGCGCCAGATTGAGGCCATCGGAGCGCAACTCCTCCAGGGTGTCTTGCAGCGATCCAAGCGCCTCCTCGAAGGTCAAAGGGTTTCCCGTGGCGGTTGACGCATAGGGCGCGTCCTGCCCAGGGCGCTGGGAGTCTGGCTCGGGCAACTGGTTAGTCATGGGGCAGCAGCTCTCCTCATTACCTGGCTGTTAGCCCGCGGAACTCTCATGGTACCTCTGGCGGGCGCGCTCCGCCACGAACCACAGGCGGTGTTCTTGCCTACAGTATAAACCGCTGACTGGGGCCGCGCGGCTACAGATGCAGCACGCGGAGAGGCTAGCCTACCCGGAAGGGTGGCTCAGCGTCTTGAGGTGGGCGGCGATGGCCGCGCTGAGCGGTTCGACGGCGTCGGACACGTCGCGGGCGCGCCGCAGTACGGCAGGGGGTAGACCGGCCAGACGGGCGACTTCGATGCCGAAGCTGCGGTCGGCGGCCCCTGGCTCGACGCGGTGGGGGAAGTGGATGCCGTCGGGGCGCTCCTCAACCGTAGCGCGTAGCAGAGTGATCTGGGGATGCACGGCATGCAAGGCGGCCAACTCATGGTAGTGGGTGGCGATCACGGTACGCGGGCGGGCCGGGCCGGTGGCCAGGTGCTCAATGACCGCCCAGGCGATAGCCATGCCATCGTGGGTGCTGGTGCCCCGGCCGATCTCGTCCAGTAGAACAAGGCTGCGGTCGGTCACGCCGGCCAGCACGGCGGCTGTCTCCACCATCTCTACCATAAAGGTGGAGCGGCCGCTGGCCAGGTCGTCCACGGCGCCAATCCGAGTGAAGATAGCGTCCACGACGCCGATGTGGGCGCGGCGGGCCGGCACGTAGGAGCCCACCTGAGCTAGCAGGGTCAGCAGGGCGATCTGGCGCATCCAGGTGCTCTTGCCAGCCATGTTGGGGCCGGTGAGCACGACGACCTGATCGTGGTCGGACCGGCCCTCCAGGTGGGCGTCGTTGGGCTGCACGGCGCCCGCTGCCTCAAGGATGGGGTGGCGGCCCTCCTCAATGAGCAGCAGCGCGCTCTCGTCCACGATAGGCTGCACCCAGCCGTGCTCGTCGGCCACCAGGGCCAGCGAAAGCAGGGCGTCGGCGGCGGCGATGTGGCGGGCGAGATCGCGCACGTCTGGGGCCACCGCGGCGGCCTCGGCGCGCAGGCCAGCCAGGATAGCCTTTGTCTCGGCGGCGACGAGGCCCTCGGCCTCAGCCAGTTCGATAGCGTGCTCATCCAGTGCCGGGGTGGAGTAGCGATCGGCGTTGCGCACCCCACCGCGGCGGGTCCAGTCCGGTGGGACCGCCGTGTTAGTGGGCGCCTCAAGGTAGAGGCCCTGGGTAGTGGAACGCTCCAGGCGCACCCTGGCCAGGCCCTTGTGGTGGCGCAGGCTGTCTAGATAGCGCTCCTGCCAGGCCGCCGCGCCGTGCAGGCGGGCCAGCGCGGCGGCCAGGGCGGGGCTGGCCTCGGGCCGGACCGGGTGATCGGCCTCGCCCTGAGGCAGCACGGCGGCGGCGCGCTCGGCGAAGACGGCCAGCGCGGGGCGGGGGTGGCCCAGGGCACGCAGAAAGGGCGAGCGCGCCGCCGCCGTGAGGGTGTCCAGCGTGGAAAGGCCGCCGCTGATGGCCCCCAGGGCACGTAGATCGTCCAGGGTGGCCCTGCTGGCGGCGGTGCGCCCGGCCAGGCGCTCCAGGTCAGCCATGGTAGCCAGATGGACGACCAAGCCAGCGCGCAAAGGGGCGTCAGCCAGTAGCTCGGCGATGATGCGGTGGCGCACGGCGATCTTGCCCAGGTGGGTCAGGGGACGCAGCAGCCAACCGCGCAGCATGCGCCGGCCCATGGGGGTGACAGTGCGGTCAATGGCCCCCAGCAGGCTGCCCCGCCGCTCGCGGGCGCGCTCGGTCTCCACCAGTTCCAGGTGGCGCTGGGTGGAGGCGTCCAGGCGCACGCTGTCGCCGGAACCAGCCACCTCGGGGGCCTCCAGGGGCGGGGCCTCCCCACCCTGAGTGGCCTGCAGGTAGCGCAGGACCAGCCCAGCGGCGATACGGGCTAGCGGCAGATCCTCCAGGCCAGCGTCTGGGAAGGCCTGAAGGACGAGGTCTGCGGCTCCCGCGCTGGAGCCGACCGGGGTGACGGTGCGACGGGCGACCAACTCGGGGGGCACGGGGCGGTCGCTGGGCAGCAGAATCTCGGCGGGGTCCAGGCGCTGCAGTTCGGCGGCGGCGTCTTCGGGGCTGAACTCGCCAGCTTTGAACTCGCCGGAGGCCACATCGGTCCAGGCCAGGCCCAGGCGATCATCGCCGGCAACCAGGGTAGCCAGGTAGGTTGGCTGGTCCTCAGCCAGCAGGCGGGGGTCGGTCACGGTGCCGGGGGTCAGCGTGCGCACCACGGTGCGCTGGCGCACACCGCCGCCGGGCTCCTCCTCGCCTTCCTCGCAGACAGCCACGCGGTAGCCCTGGCGCAGCAGGCGGGGCAGGAAGTTGTCCAGGGCATGGTGGGCAAAGCCGCACTGCGGCGCCGGCGGCGCGGCGCCACCGGAAGGCCGCTCACTCAGCTTCAGGCCCAACTCGCGGGCGACCAACTCGGCGTCCTCAAACAGCACCTCGTAGAACGAGCCGACACGGAAGAGCAGGATGATGCCGGGGTGGGCATCACGCAGGTCCAAATACTGCCGCACCAGGTCGCCGTAGGGGGCGTCTCGGGGGGGGGCTGCCCCGCCGCCACCCCTACGCCCGCGGCCCATGGCTATCCCTGGCGTCTTGGTTGCGCCGCAGCAAGGTGGCCAGGCCGGTCACGCGCTGGGCGTCACGGGTCTCGGCCACGGCGCGGGCGATAGCCGCCTCGTCGCCCACGATCACAGCAGCGCGGCGGGCGCGGGTGAGCGCGGTATAGAGGAGATTGCGCGAGAGCATGGCCCCATAGCTGGAGGAGACGAGCACCACGACGCCTGGCCACTCGCTGCCCTGGCCGCGGTGGACGGTGAGGCAGTAGGCGTGGTCCAGATCCGGCAGGTCGGCAGGGGCGTAGATGACGAGACGTCCGTCGCCGTAGTCCACGGTCAGTTCCTGAGGCTCGACCGCGTACACGATGCCTGTATCGCCGTTGAAGACGCCCAGGTTATAGTTGTTGCGCGTCTGGATGACCCGGTCGCCCTGGCGGAGGGCCAGGGCGCCGTGGGGACGCTCAGGTTGGCCCTGGGGCGGGTTGAGCCGGGCTTGCAGGGTGCTATTAAGGGCCTGGCAGACGCGGGTGAGCGGGGCCAGCGTCTGCACGTCCTGGGGAGGCAGGCCCAGCAGGCGGGGCAGGCCAGCCACGGCCCAATGGGCCGCCTCATCGGCCACGCGCTCGAAGGGGGCGCGCACAAAGACGCAATCGTGGCCGCGCTGCAGCGCCGTGGCCGGCGCCAACTCGGGGATCTGGCCCTGCCGGATGGCGTGGGCGGCGCGCACGATGGCGCTCTGGGCGGCCTGGCGGAAAACAGTCTCCAGCCGGGCGGCGGGGACGTGTCCGCTGGCCAGCAGATCGCGCAGCACCTGGCCTGGGCCGACGCTGGGCAACTGGTCCACATCGCCCACCAGGATCAGCTGAGCGCGCGGGCCGATGGCCGAGACCACCGCGCGAGCCAGGGAGGTATCGAGCATACTGGCCTCATCCACGACAACTGTATCGAAGGGTAGTGGGTCGCCGGCGCCATGGCGGAAGCCCTGGGGTCCGGCGCCGAGCAAGCGGTGGATCGTGCGGGCCTCCAGGCCAACCACGTCGCCCAGACGTTTGGCCGCCTTGCCGGTGGGCGCGGCCAGGGCCACCGAGCGGCCCACGGTGCCCAGCAGGCGCACCAGGGCGCGCAGTGTGGTCGTCTTGCCCACCCCGGGCCCCCCGGTGAGCACAAACAGGCCGTTGAAAGCGGCCAGGCGCACGGCGGCGCGCTGCTCGTCAGAGAGCGCGGCGGCGTCAGGGTCGGCACGCAGCCAGGCGTCCACGGCGGTGGGGCGCAGGCCGGTAGCCCGCTGGGCCAGGGTGAGCAGGCGCGCGGCCAGGATCTCCTCATCACGCACCAGCGTGGCCAGTCCGTAGCCGGGCTGCTCCTCCGTATCGTCCCCTTCGATCATGTAGGACTCCGCCGCGGGCGGTTCGTAGATGCGCAGGCGGCCTGCCATGACAGCGGGCGCGGCGGGCGCGGCGGTGGGCGCGCTGGCGAAGAGGGGTAGCGATGCCAGGGTGGCGTCGGCGGCGCCCGCATGGCCAGGGCCAGCCGCGGCGATAACTCCGCTGGCGGCGAGTTGGGTGATGGCGGCCTGGAGCAGTGGGGCATCGGCGCCGCTCAACTCGGCGGCGCGCTGGGCCAGCAGGGCGCGGCCTACCCGGGTGTGGCCAACCTCGCGGGCGCGCAACAGGGTGGCCTGCACGGCGGCCTGCAGCCGCGGCGCCGCGGTTGGGCGGGCGCCCAGATCCAGGGCCAGACGATCCACGGTGGCGAAGCCAAAGCCCACCTCACGGCCGACCAACTGGTATGGGTTAGCCGCGATCACCCTGGGGGCGTCGGCGCCCAGCTTCTGGACCAGGCGAGCAGCGTAGCGGGTATCCATGCCGTGCTCGGACAGGAAAGCGGTCACCGCGCGTAGGGCGCGATGCTCTCGCCAGGCCTCGGCCAGAGCCTTGGCCCGGCTGGGGCCGATACCCGGCACGTCGCGTACGCGTTCCGGCGCCGCGTCGAGCACCTCCAGCGTGCGTTCGCCAAATGCGGCCACGATGCGCTCGGCCAGCACAGGGCCCAGGTTACGGATCAGGCCGGAGCCAAGGTAGCGGGCGATGCCATCCAACCCCGTGGGTGGACGCACGGTGGCCTCGATCGGCTTGAACTGGGCGCCGTGGACTGGGTCGGTCTGCCAGGCCCCCCGAAGGGCCAGCGCCTCACCAGGCTGCACGGCAGGCAACGTGCCCACCACGGCCACCGGCTCACGTTGGCCACGCACGCGCAGGCGCAGCACACTGAAGCCATTCTGAGGGTTGTAAAAGGTGACGCGCTCGACGGCGCCCTCGAGTGGTATAGATGTGTCCACGTGTACTCCCTGGCCCGCTTCTTCCACCTCCATTGTACATGGCACGCGGTGATCTGACCGCTGCCATCCCTAGGGCAAAACGGGTCTGCCGTGGCCACACCCACCAACCGACTCACTCAAAGGCAAGGGTGCTGAGGCGCTCATACGCTCTGGCCGGGCGGTGCGCGGCGGCGTTGAGGCAGGGCTACGTCGGGAGAGACCGACGATCAACGGGCTGAGCAGCAACCTCGCACCCGTTAATCGGGATACCGTAAGTACGGCTCGGCAACTTTGACCTGATGGTATTCCCGCTATCTAATCGAGGCAGCCATCATGGCGTGGTCGCCCCTATTAGGCACGTATGCGCCTGAAGGGGCGACCACGGTGACCCTTGCCGAGCGAGTGGCCAAGGGACAGCGGTTTAGTCGGCTGCTTCGGCCTTGTGGTGCTGGTACTCCGAGATATGCTCGTAGACGCTGTCGGGAAACTGCAGGTCACGATAGACGTTGCCCGCGTCAGGGTCCTGAGGGTTAGGCAGGATAGGGAACTCTTGCTCCTTCTGCCACTGCAAGATACGCTCACGGCGCGGTGGGCTATAGTCGCGGCCTTGCACTTGCTGATAGAGCGCGCGGGCGTCCTCCTCGGTAAAGTCGCGGTCTTTTTGCAGATAGCCCACCAGATCATCCTGGCTCAGGAAGTGGCGGGCCACCATGGCAAAGACAAGCCGTCCATAGTGGCCGATATCCTTGCCCTGATCAAGGCTATCCAGCAGGTGAGCCATCATCTCGTCCTTACGCAGTTCCTCAACCCCGGCCATCGTCGCGCTCCCCTTCTTCTCCTGTGCCACTGGTATCTCCTTGTTATGCTGTACCCTGATCACCCCGGCGCGGCCCCCATTGGGTACGCGCCATCCCGCTAGATTATAGCACGTAAATTCTAAGACTGGGCCTCGCCAGAGCCCATCGTCGCCTGATAGTGCAATCGCCGTGCCTCCCAGAGGCTGGTAAGTGTGATGATCACTGCCCCACCGCAGCGCATGTTTGCAGCGGGGCCACAAGGGGTGGTCGCATCGGCTGGCTGGTTAAGCTGTACCGGTAGCGGCGCGCCACGGGATCGCTTACCCTGAAACATGGGGGCCGGGCAGCTGAATACCCCAAATCATAGTCAAGGAGGACCAGGACGATGGCTTCTCTCCCCCGCCCCCTTCAGTGGGCCAGCGCCGCCCTCGCCCTGCTCGTGCTGAGCACGGGGCCGCCGGCACGGTCTACCGGCGCCATGGCGGGGCCAACCACCACACCGCAAGGCCAGGTCGCTCGGCTACTGGCCCACATGACGCAGGCCCAGAAGGTAGGCCAGATGCTGATGGTCAGCTTCAGCGGCGCGTCAGTCAGCCCTCAACTCCTGGAGATGGCGCACGCATGGGGCATAGGCGGCCTGATCCTTTATCGGCCCAACGTGGTGTCAGCCACCCAACTGCGCGCGCTGATCAGGGCCGTACAGGGCGCCGCCCGCACGCCGTTGCTGATCGCCACCGACGAAGAGGGCGGGGCCACGGCCATGGTGCCCTACAGCGTCGGCGTCCACACCCTGCTCTCGGCGGGCGAGTACGGCCGGCTTGGCGCGGCGCGGCGGGTCTATACGGACGCCGCCCTGGCCGGTCGTGACCTGCGGGCGCTGGGCGTGACGATGAACCTGGCTCCAGTGCTGGACGTGCTGCTGGACTCCCACAGCCCCATCGGGACACGCTCGTATGGTGGGGACCCCAACCTGGTGGCCCGGCTAGGCAGCGCGGCGATCCGGGGCTATCAGAGCGCGGGGATCGCCGCCACGGCGAAGCACTTCCTGGGCCTCGGTGGCGTTAGCGTTGACGCCCACACTGGTCTGCCCACGGTGCGCCGATCCCGCGCCCAGTTGGAGGCCGCTGAGCTCGTGCCATTTCGCGCGGCAGCGAGGGCGGGCGCGGACGCCCTGATGGTCACGCACGCGGCGCTGCCGGCGCTGGACCCCACCGGGACCTCCGCCTCGCTCTCGCGCCCCATTATCACCGGCTACCTGCGCGGCACGCTGCGCTATCGGGGCGTGATCATCTCGGATAGCCTGACCATGGGAGCGATCACGGATCAGATGGGGCTGGGTGAAGCAGCGGTGCGCGCGGCGGCGGCGGGCAGCGACATCGTGCTGCTGGCCTCCTATGAGCCGCTATCCCCCATGGCGCTACGCGGCGCCCTGCAGGCCCTGCTCACCGCCGTGGCCAGCGGGCGATTGGCCCCGGCCACGGTGGACGCCGCGGCACGCCGCGTGCTCATGCTGAAGGCGACGCTGGGTCTGCTGCGCTAAACGCGTCCGGCGCGGAGAAGCACGTAACAAAAGGTTAACACCGAGCTAATAGCGGGGCAATACTTACTCCGTAGGATAAGAATGGACTGCTTGGGCGCTGGGCGGGCACATTATATCTTTTATTCGCCTACCAGCGCCACCGCAATACGATAGGGCCTGCCGCCGCTGGCGGCAGGCCCTCAGCCAGTGAGGACCACTATGAAACGTAGCACACCAGAGGGGTCGCCACGGATGGGTTTAGGGCGCCAGCGCGCACAGGGCAAGGAGATAGCACACCGATGGGTTGAAGGGATAGGGCGGGTTATCGTGGTAGCTGCCCTAACGTTCAGCGCGCTGGCGGTAACGGCGCCCAGCGCCCAGCGGGCAGCCGCGGCCACGGCTCCGGTCACCTCTACGGCACTGAGCGGGATTGTGGGCAAGAACGGCTGGTTCACTTCACCCACCGTACTCGTCACACTAACTGGCCAGGGCGCGGGGTCGGGCGTTATACAGACCTTTTATCGCATTCTACCGGCCACGACCTACACGCTGTACAGTGGCCCTTTCACCGTGGCCGGCCAGGGTAAGCACACGATTAACTACTATTCCGTACAGGGACCACTAACCGAAGGGGTGCGCTCCACGACATTCTCCAACGACAGTGTTGCGCCCATCACCTACTCCAGCGTGCAGGGCACTCTGACCCCCTCCGGGTGGTACCACGGCAAGGTGGCGATTAGCCTGGCCGCTAACGATGCAACCTCGGGCGTGGCCGCGGCGTACTGGAAGAAGGACGCCTTGAACTTTGCCACGTACAATGGCCCTATCTCCTTGAGCGGCTCGGGACAGCGGCAGATCACCTACTATTCAATAGATAAAGCGGGCAACGCCGAAGGGCAGCACCTACTGACCCTCCCCATAGACAATGATCCACCGGTGCTGACCACGCCTACTGTAAACGGTGTGGCCTATGCTCAGGCGCAACATACCCTGACTGGGCCTGTCAGCATTGTATTGGGGGCCAGCGATGCCCTCTCCGGCCTGGCCGTACTGAACTATCAGATCAACAATGGGGCCTGGACAGCCTATGGCGCGCCGCTCACCCTGGGCGCCGCGGGGACGTATACAATCCACTATGCGGCCAGCGACCGCGCGGGCAACTCAACAGCCCAGGGTACGCTGCAGCTCGTCGTCGCTACCATGGCGCCCAGCGTCTCCGCCTCCCTGGCGGGCACGGCAGGATCAAACGGCTGGTACCGCTCGGCGGTGGGCGTGACTCTGAGCACAAATCCGGCGACCGGCGTGACAGCCTACTACACCATGGATAACGGGCCACAGACCACGTATAGTGGCCCGTTTGCCGTGGGTGGCGATGGTCATCACGTGGTGACCTATTCGGCAACGGGCAGCGGCGGAATTACAGCGGCCCAGCAAGCCCAGATCTACATTGACACGGCCCCGCCCACAACAGTGGGCTCGGTGGTAGGCAGCACACCTAACGGGGCTGGCTGGTTTAACCACGCCGTGACCATCCGCCTGGACGCGGCGGATAACGCCTCGGGCGTGGCCGCAACCTACTGGCAGAAGGACGGCCAGGGCGCCTTTAGCCTCTACAATGGCCAGTTCAACCTGGATACACCGGGCAACCACGCGATCACCTACTACTCAATTGACCGGGCAGGCAATACAGAAGGGGCCAAGAGCCTGCCGGTGCGTATTGACAGCCAGGCCCCGGCGACCACGGCTACGGTGAACGGCGGGACGCTGCTCGCTGGAGCCTACACGACCACGGTGAGCGTGGCGCTGCGCCCGGTGGACGACCTGTCGGGCGTGGCCGGCACAAACGTCACTGTAGATGGTATGGCGTCGGCCTATACCGCGCCGATCGTGCTCTCTACCCCCGGTCTGCACATCATCACCTATTCGTCGGTGGACGTGGCGGGCAACGTGGAGGCGACCAACCGGATCAATGTGCCCCTCGTCGCCCCGGCAGCCCCGGCCACAGCGGCGCCACCGCCCACCCTCCTGCCGACCCAAACACCGATCGTGGTGGGTCCGACCGCGATACCCACGCCGGCCCCGCGCCCGCAAGTAACGGCACGCCTGAGCGCCAACGTAGCCCAGCTCGGGTGGGACCGTACCTTCCGGCTAACCGTACGCACGACCCCCGCTCTGCCACACAGGCTGGTTCAGGTGCTGATCCGCACGGATGCGCGCAGGCCAAACTGGCGGATCATCCGCACCAACCTCACTGATAGCCGGGGCATGATGAGCTGGGCGATCCGCACCCGGCAATCAGCGGCCTACGAGGTCATTGTGGAACACACCATCACCTCGCGCGCGGTGGATGTGCGGGTATCCAGCGTCGTGACCCTGCGCCGAGTGCTAGCCAACCTGCCCGGTCAGGCGCTGCTGACCGGGCGAGCGTGGCCTGAGGCGCGTGGCCACATGGTCGCGCTGCAGGAAGAAGGCGCCCATGGCACATGGCATACCGTGGCGACAACCCTGCTAGGAGCGCGAGGCGCGTTCACCTTTATCACTCCAGTTGACGCTTTGAGGATCTATCACTGGCGGGTGTGGAACCCACCAATGGCCGCCCTGGTTGGAGGCAAGAGCAACACCGTCACCCTGGTCAACAAGTCAAGGCGCTAAGACAGCGCCCGTGAGGCGCGCAGGTTAAACAGCCCCTACCCTCGCTGTACCCACAGGACAGCCACGACGCCAACCGAACTGTTTAGGCCATCACAGGAAGCGCGGACTGGCCTTACGAGTAGCTAAAGATCTCCCTGACCAGGTATAGAGTTGGCCAGATGGTCGGCTGTGAGCTGTATGTCTTATACTGAGAGGGTAGGATCACCGCGCACGGGCCATCAAGGGCACGAGAAGAGGGACAGCGTAGAGGGCAATGGCAGAAGCGTTTGAGACAGGACCTCAGAGGGTGCGCAAAGCGCGCGGCCGCGTCCGCGAGGTGGATGTGGCCGCGGTGCGTGAGCTGCTGGATCGGCCAGAGGCCCCCCAGATTATTGATGTGCGCGAGAAGCATGAATTCGACGATGGCTACATCAAGGGGGCCACGCATGTCGCACGGGGCTACCTGGAACTGCAGATTGAGGCCGCGGCGCCTGACCCGGATGCGCCACTGATCCTCTATTGCGCCGGAGGCACCCGCTCGGTGCTGGCCGCCGATACATTGAGCAGTATGGGCTATACCGATGTGGTCTCCATGGCCGGCGGCTTTACGCGCTGGAAAGACAGCGGGTTCCCCTTTGTCACGCCGCGCACGCTCAGCCCCGAGCAGCGCACCCGCTATAGCCGCCATATCTTGGTGCCCGAGGTGGGTGAAGCGGGTCAGATGGCCCTGCTGGATGCCAAGGTGCTGCTGATCGGCGCGGGTGGGCTGGGTTCACCGGCGGCGATCTACCTGGCTGCCGCGGGCGTAGGCACGCTGGGCATTATGGACGCCGATGTGGTGGACCTGAGTAACCTACAGCGCCAAATCCTGCACACCACCGAGCGCATCGGGCAGCCCAAGGCCGAGTCGGCTCGTGAGATGATCAACGCGCTGAACCCCGACGTACGGGTCAACGTGCATGTCGAGCGGCTGAATAACGATAACGTGCTGGCCATGCTGGACGGCTACGATCTGATCGTGGACGGCTCAGACAACTTTGCCACACGCTATCTGCTCAACGACGCCAGCCTCTTGACCGGCAAGCCGCTGGTCTATGGCAGCATCTTCCGCTTCGAGGGCCAGGTGACCAGCTTTGTGCCCGGCAAGGGACCCTGCTATCGCTGCCTGTTCCCCGAAGCGCCACCGGCCGAACTGGCCCCCACCTGAGGGGAAGCTGGGGTCCTGGGCGTGCTCCCAGGCGTTATCGGCCTGCTCCAGGCCAACGAGGCGATCAAGCTCATCCTGAACATCGGCGTTAGCCTGGCCGGTCGCCTGCTGATGTTCGACGCGCTAGAGGCGGAGTTCCGCGAGGTCAAGCTATGGCGTGACCCCAGCTGCCCAACCTGTGGAGCAAACGCGCGCCTTGACCCCGCCCACCTGGGCGAGTTCCGCGAGGCGACGACCACATGAATCCGGCGCGGCCATCGGCGGGGTAGCCGGGGCAACCATGGTAGGGCTATGCTGACCATCCCCCAGCCCCTGCGCGCCGCGATACTGGTCCACCTGCGCACCGGCGCGCCTAACGAGGCCTGCGGCATCCTGGCCGGTAAGGGCGACGTGGTCAGCCAGGTGTTCACCGCGCCCAACGCTGACAACAGCCCCAGCACCTACTCCATCGCCCCGGCGGAGCTGCTACGCATCCTGAATGCGCTGGACAGCGCGGGCCTGGACCTGCTGGCCAGCTTTCATTCCCACCTGGCCAGCCGAGCGTACCCGTCGCCCACCGATGTCTACAACGCCGGTTGGCCCGACCTGCGCTACGTCATCGTGTCACTGGCGACCCAGCCACCGGAGATGCGTGTCTACCGCATCGAGAATGACGTCATCAGCGAGGAGCAACTCGACGACTAGCGGCCCTGCCTGATCAGGGGGTCATGCCTTGAACAGCACCTTTTCGCGGGTGAACACAAAGGTGCTCACGGCGACCGACAGTGCGGCAAAGAGCAGCAGAGAAGCAGCGGAGAGGGCCAGGTGCAGCCCATCAAGGCGATTGAGCAGGACTTCCTTGAAGACCAGGGTAGCGTTGAGTGGGGGGACCAGGAACAGGGCCAGGGGTGGGCGCAGGGTAGGCAGGGCGTTGACGGCGATCACCGGCACAATAGCGGCCAGATACAGCGGGGTGATATAGTTCTGCGCCTCCTTGAAGCTGCGCGCAAAGACGGAGAGGGCCAGCTCCAGGGCGGAGAAAGCGGTGGCCAGTAGCAAGCCGATCAGCAGCATCAGCACCATGGTGGACAGGGGAATGCTGACCTGCGCCGCCCCGGACGAAGCGCCCGTGATTGGCCACCGTTCCAGCGAGAAAGAGAGTGAGCCAATGGCCGCGGCCATGGCGATGAAGCCCACGGTGGTCACCGCTAGCAGCTTACCCAGGGTTACTTGCAGCTTTGTAGCAGGGGTCATCAGCAGCGCTTCGAGGGTGTTCCGTTCCTTCTCGCCAGCCGCCACATCAATGGCCGTATACATGCCGCCGATGATCGCCCACATGACCAGCAGCATGGGCAGAATATAGCTGAGCACCAGGCCACCCATTGCTTGCTTACTGGCGACATTCTGGTCCTTGATCGCCACCACGTCGAGCACCGTTGGGTCAATGCCACGCTGGCGCAGCCGTTGGTTGGCCACGGCCTGCTGGTAGAGGGTCAGCGCGGCGCGGATCCGTTCGGCGCCCAATGAGCTGTTGGCCTGCGACTCGTCGCTGACGATGGTGATGGGCGCCGGTTGATTGGCGTGCAGACGGGCGGCGAAATCGGCCCCGATGATCATGCCCATGTCGGCCTTCTGGGCTTTAACCAGAGCGATGGGGTCGCCACCGATGGTCACCGTGAGCATGGGGTCGGCGCGCAGTTGAGCAACCACTTGCGGAGCGTACCCGCCGCCACTGATCACCAGCTTGGCCGGAGCGCGGGAACCGGAGGAGGCCAGCCTACTCAGGCCGATCATCAGGGCAGGCATCAGCAGCAGTGGCACGACGATCATGACCATCAGGGTGCGCCGGTCACGCACGGTATCCAGGATCTCCTTGCGAAAGATTGTTTTGGGCAGAGACATGTTGCACAGTCAATGAGCCAGATCTTCTGAGGGAAATGGCTCTCAGCCTTGTGCAAGGTGTTGTTGCCCACTACACTCCTTGCGAAAGATGGTCAGTATGGTGCACATCAGCGGACTCCGCGGCTAGCGGGCGGACGGCGCCGGTGCCCCAGCGCCGTCAATCATACTCAGCAAGGCCGTCTCCAGGTCGGCGGCGCGTCGTTCGCGGATCACCTCGGCGACCGTGCCATGAGCAACGATCCGGCCCCCGACAATGATAGCCACATTATCGCACAGCCGCTCAGCCTCGTGCATGATGTGCGTAGAGAGCACCACGCAACGGCCCTCGCGCTTGCTCTGGGCGATGAAGTCCAGGACCAGCCGGGCGCCAGCCACGTCGAGCGCGGAGGTCGGCTCGTCAAAGATGAGCACGGGCGGATCATGGACGATGGCGCGGGCGATAGCGGCGCGCTGCTTCATGCCCGACGAGAGCTGATCGGCCCGCTTGTTGGCATAGGAGGCCATATCCAGCAGGTTAATAGCGTCCCCGACCCGACGATCCACTGCCTGATCGCTCAGGCCATGCAAGCGGGCAAAATAGGCCAGGTTCTCCCGCACGGTCAGCCGGTTATACAGGCCAATTGAGGCGGTCAGCACGCCGATAGAGCGGCGCACACCCACGGCGTCACGCAGGATATCATGCCCCGCCACGGTAGCCGTCCCTCCGGTCGGGCGCAGAGTGGTCGCCAGCAGGCGCAACGTGGTCGTCTTGCCGGCTCCGTTGGGCCCTAACAGGCCGAACACCTCGCCGGCCCGGGCGGAGAAATCAACGCCGTCCACGGCGTGGAGGCGGCCAAAGGCCTTACTCAGCCCACGCGCCTCCACCATTGTGCCCTCGGACCGCGCCCGACTCTGTTCCCCAGTCATCCCTACCCTCCTGCCCGTGGCGCCTCGTCCGCCTCCCCGCCTTGCACTGAAAGTATTGCTGCATCTCGCTGCTTATCTTCGTGGCGTCGGCGTGACGCCTCGTCCGCATACCTTCTCTACGCTCAAAGAGCATCCTGGCCGCACCGTGTTTGACCCCGCAGCGTCCACGGCGTATACTACATTCTGGTATACTTCGCCGCGTTCGTCTAGTGGCCTAGGACGCCGCCCTTTCAAGGCGGAGACCACGGGTTCGACTCCCGTACGCGGTACTTTTACACAACCTGTGCCCAGGACGGTAGGATGGATTTTCTACCTTTGGCTTGGCCCGTCGGAGACGGGGCAACCTGGGTTGGTCGCCACGACCCCGGGGCAAACTACGGTGTATACAGGCCGAGCACATGGTAGCTCCCCTGGTCCCCTGTCGGCGCGGTGCGCTCGGCGAGTAGCGCGGCAAAGGCGTCGTGAGCGGCGCTAGGCGTGGGATAAGAGACGATCCGCTTGCCGTGGACCCGGCCGACTGGTCCCCAGGCCGTAGCCAGATAGGCGCGCAACGGGCCCTGCACGACGGCAACGGCGTACAGCACGGCAGGGCCGCCCGCCGTTTCTTTGGCCAGCACGGTGACTGGGCCTATCCCAGCGCCATCTACGTCGGCATGCACCGCGCCGACCAGGAACGCCGCCGCCGCTGTCGCCTCAGCCGCCACATCGGGCAAGGCTGAGGAGGCGGTTGCCTCGGGCTGCCAACTCATGGGCGTCTCCCCTTTTATCTTTAGCTACCGACGGCGGACGGACGCCCCCACAACACCGGGGGCGGCTAGACCAGGATGGCGGTGATCTGCTCAAGGGTAGCGGCGTCGAGCGCCCACTCGGCGGCCCCAGCATTCTCCTCGACCTGCTCAGGGCGGGTCGCCCCGGCAATCACGGTGCTTACCTCAGGCCGAGCAAGCAGCCAGGCGATGGCTAGCTGACCAACCGTCTTGCCGTGGCGGGTAGCGGTCTCAGTCAGGCGGGCCACTTTATCCAGCGTCTGGTCGGTCAATTGGCCCTGCAGCCGCTCATTGCCGTGGAAGCGGGTGCCCTCGGGGACCGGCGCGCCCGGCTTGTATTTGCCGGTGAGCAGGCCACTGGCCAGGGGGAAATAGGGGATCACGCCAACGCCCAGCGCGGCGCAGGCGGGCAGCAACTCCTGCTCCACACCGCGCTCGAACATGTTGTAGTGGGGCTGCACCGAGACAAAAGGCACGTAGCCGCGCTGATCGCTGACCCACAGGGACCAGGTGAGCTGCCAGGCCGCGAAGTTGGAGCAGCCGACGTAGCGCACCTTGCCGGCGCGCACCAGATCGTCCAGCGCCCGCATCGTCTCTTCCAGGGGCACATCAACATCCCAGCCATGAACCTGGTAGAGGTCAAGGTAGTCGGTCTGCAGGCGGCGCAGGCTGGCCTCGCAGCCCTCAACGATGTGCTTACGGCTGAGGCCCTGATCGTGCGGCCCCTGGCCATGGGGAATCGTACCTTGGTCAGCAGCTCGGCGCGGTGGCGCTGACCGCGCAGTGCGCGGCCAATGATCTCCTCGGATTGGCCCTGGCTGTACACATCGGCTGTATCAATAGTGGTCACACCTATATCGAGCGCGCGCTGGATCACCTCAATCGAGCGCGCCTCGTCGGTACGTCCGCCAAAGTTGTTCGCCCCCAGACCGACCACTGAAACCTTCAGGCCCGAACTGCCTAACGTGCGATACTGCACGGCGCCCTCCCCCAATCACCCGACAACTCTGCCCATAGTGTAGTCTATGGGGAACCAGGCACGGGAGCCTGGCGATAGGTGACCAGCGGCTCAGGCAGTGGGCATACTCTGCTGGTGGTACAGATAACAGCGCACCTGCCGGCCAGGTTTAACCTCCACAAGGGCTGGCGTTTTCTGGCGGCACACCTCCATGACATGGACGCACCGGTTGGCAAACCGACAGCCCGGCTTGGGGTTGATCACGGCGGGGATCTCACCGCGCGCCTCGACGCGGCGCTTGACTAGACCAGCGGCGGGATTGGGCACCGCGCTGAGCAGCAACTGGGTGTAGGGGTGCAGCGGCTCGGCCATCAGGGCATCGCTGGGCCCCACCTCGGCCACGTGGCCGGCGTAGAGGACCATGGTGTCGTCGGCGATGTAGCGGGCGCTGGCCAGATCGTGGGTGATATACAGGTAGGAGAGGCCGCGTTCATCACGCAGAGCGGCCATCATGTTCAAGATACCCATGCGGATTGACACATCAAGCATGCTGATCGGCTCGTCAGCCAGCACAACCTCAGGGTTCACGGCAAGGGCGCGGGCGAAGGAGACGCGCTGGCGCTGACCACCGGACAGCTGGTGGGGATACTTACGGGCCACCTCATCGGGAGGGGTGAGGCCGACAGTACGCAGCAGCTGATGCACCTTGGTCTGGGCGTCGCGGCCACCAGCGGCCTCCTTGTGGATGGCCAGGGGCCGCAGGATGTGATGGGCTACCGTCTTGACCGGGTTCAGCGACCCGAAGGGGTCCTGAAAGACCATCTGCACCTGGCCCCGGTATTTGAGCAGCTGGCGTCGCCCGCGCAGCTTCATCACATCAGTACCGTGGAAGAGCGCCTCACCGGCGGTGGGCGGATAGAGGCGCACCAGCAGGCGGGCGATGGTGCTCTTGCCGCTGCCGCTCTCGCCGACCAGGGCCAGGATCTTGCCACGGCGCAGAGTAAAGCTCACGTCGTCCACCGCGTGCAGCAGGCGGCGCTCGCCACCAAGGCCAAAAGGTCCGCCGCCGCCAACCGGAAAGTGTTTGGTCAGGCCGCGCACATCAAGGACGACATCAGAGTTCGGCGGAAGCAATGGGGTTGCCCTCCTCGTAGAGATGGCAGGCCACCTGGTGGCCGGCGCTGACTTCGCGCAACGCAGGCTCGACCTGACGGTGATAGGGGCGGACATGGAGGCAACGGTCGGCGAAGCGACAACCTGGGGGCGGGGTAACCAGATCGGGCGGGGAGCCGGGAATACCTTGCAGTTTCTTCTTTTCTCCAGTGATAGACGGGAAGGAGTTCATCAGGCCGACGGTGTAGGGGTGCTTTGGCCGCACGAACAGCTCATCCGCCGCCGCTAACTCGGCGATCTTGCCAGCATACATGATGGCGATGCGCGTGGAGAACTCCACCAGCAGGGAGAGATCATGGGTGATAAAGAGGATTGAAAAGCCGAATTGCTGCTGCAGATCCTGGATCTGCTGCAGGATGTCGCGCTGCACGACCACATCCAGAGCGGTAGTCGGCTCGTCCATAATCACCATCTCAGGGTTAAGGGCGAGGGCGATAGCAATAACGGCGCGCTGGCGCATGCCGCCAGACAACTCATGGGGGAAGCTCTTCAGCCGACGCGAGTCAATACCCACAAGCTTCATCATCTCGGCGGCGCGCTCCATGGCCTGGTGACGGCTCATCCGCTCATGGGCCAGGATAGCGTCAATAATCTGCTCACCCATGGTGATCACGGGGTTGAGCGAGTTCAGGGCGCTCTGAAAGACGATCGAGACGCGGTCCCAGCGAAACTTACGCAGACCCTCGGTATTCAGCGCCAGCACATCCTGGCCCTTAAAGATGATCTGGCCGCCGCTGATCACCCCCGGGGGCTTGATCAGGCGCATAATCGAGAAAGCAATGGTGCTCTTGCCGCAACCCGACTCGCCAGCCAGGCCAAACACCTCCCCAGGAGCAATAGACAGGGATACATGGTCCACGGCGCGGGCAGGGCCGCGCGGGGTGATGAAATCCACCACCAGATCGCGGATCTCCAGCAGCGCCTGCCCTTCCGGGCGTTCGCGGCTGACGCCGAGTGGCGGGACGGGGACCAGAGTGCTCATCGAATAGCCCCAGCCTTAGCGGAGCGGTCCATGGTCAGCTTTCTCTCCAGGTCCTTGGGCATCTTGATCACGCGCAGGCGCGGGTTGCTGATCACGTCAATACCGTAGTTGATGAAAATTCCAGCGGTGCCGGCCAGGGCAACGGCCAGGCCCGGGAAGGCGAAGTGCCACCACTCACCGGTCATCAGGGTATTGTTGTTTTGGGCCCAGAAGAGGGTCATACCCCAACTGGTGGCGTCCGAATTGCCCAGGCCCAGGAACTCCAGGCCAGCCTCGGCCCCCACCGCCCCAATGAAGCCATAGATCACATTGTGGGCGATCATGCTGATCATATTGGGCATGACTTCAGCGAAGACGATCCGCCACGACGACTCGCCAGCCACAAGTGCGGCCTGGATGAAGTCGCGGTTGCGCAGGGACAGCGTTTGGCTGCGCATCACCCGGGCGCCGCCCGCCCAGCCGATAAAGGCTAGGATCAAGATCATGGAGAGAGTACTGCGCACGGTCAGATAGGACGAGATCACGATCAGCAGCGGCAGGTAGGGAATGACCAGGAAGATATTCATGAGCAGGGTCAGCAGGTCATCCACCCAGCCGCCAACATACCCGGCGATAATGCCCACGGCCACCCCAAGCGCCGTGGCCAGCACACCAGCGGCCCCGCCCACAAAGAGCGAGATGCGCGCCCCATAGATCACCTGGGAGAAAACATCCTCGCCATTGTGGTTGGTGCCGAACCAGTGCTGCAGTGAGGGCGCGGTGGAGGGGTCACCAACCATATCGTTTGGCCCGTAGGGCGTGATCAGAGGAGCAAAGATCGCCGCAAGGATCATCACCAGCAAGATAAAGCAGCCCAGCGCGGCCAGACGGCTGGTGAACAGGACGGCCACCCACTCGGGCAAAGCGAACCGGCGGCGCCTGGGGGTAACATCCAGGGGCACAGTCGAACCGCCGGTAAGAACAACCTTTGGCTCGTGGTCTTGATCGGCCGGGCTCTGCTGCGTTGTCGGCTGTTGCATAGCACTACTCCCCTTTTGTTAGCTGTTCCGAACCCGTGGATCGAGCCGCGCATACACGAGGTCCGACAAGAAGTTAGCCATCAGCACACAGGTCGAAATCAGCAGCAACAACGCTTGAATGAGCGGGTAGTCCTGGGCGGTAGCCGCGTTGGCCAGAGTATAACCGATGCCGGGATAGCTAAAGACGTTCTCCACCAGGAAGATGCCGCCAACGGCGTAGCCGAGGCTGAGCGCGAAGCCGGTCACGTTCGGCAGCAGGGCGTTACGCGCGGCGTACTTGAGCATCACCCGCTTATCGCTGAGGCCCTTAGCCTGAGCCATCACGATGTAGTCCTCGGAGAGCGTATTGATCATCACGTTACGCATACCCAACAACCAGCCGCCGATGCCCACCGTCAGCAGCACGATAACGGGTAGCGCGGCATGGTAGAGCACGTCAGCGATAAAAGCTAGATTGAAGCCAGGCTGGCTGCTGCCGCTATAGGAGTGGGACATGGGGAAAATGCTGTTGTTGAACGCAAGGGCAAAGAGCAACATAAGGGCGATGACGAAAGATGGGAAGGCCGAGGTGAACATAGTGACCGCGGGCAGCACCTTATCCAGGATACCGCCGCGACGCCAGGCCACCACGACCCCCAGCAGCGTGCCTACCACGAACGAGAGAATCGTTGCGCTGCCAGCCAAGAACAGGGTCCAGGGCAGCGTACTGGCAATGATGGTGGTCACCTTGATCGGAAACTGGCTGTACGACACCCCAAAGTCCAGGTGGGCAATCTGATTTAAGTAGTGCAGGTATTGGACAGGCATAGGCTCATTGCTGCCACTGCCAAACTGCGCGCGCAGGGAATCCAGGAAATGGGGGTTGCTGCGGATCTGCTCACGATACTTGGCCGTGAAGAACGACATGGGGTCGCCCGGCATCAGACGGGGCAGGCCAAAGTTCAGAGTTAAGGCCGCCCAAAAGGCGAGCAGGTAGAAGCCGATGCGCCGATAAAGATAATACATGTGCCCCACACCTTTGTGATCGCCTGTTATCGCTTGGTTAAGAACAACACGGAACTGGCGCGATGCCCACAGTATAGCGCCAAACCGGTGGGCGGGCGTTGCGCCCACCCACCGGCCAAAGCACGGCGCCGAGATAGCTTACTTAACCGGCGTAACGCGGTTCAGCACCAGCGCCTTGTCGGGGTAGGCGTAGAACGGGCCCGCCGCGTACTCGTTGTCCTTGGTGGGGAACCCGGTGAAGCGCATGGTGTTGTATTCGTACCAGCGTGGGTTGACGAAAACGGGGATAAACGGCAGGTCAGTGACCATGATCTTCTCGATCTTGGCCATGATGGCGTGCTGCTGGGCCTCGTCAGTCGTCTGCGTAAACTGGTCGAGCAGCGTGCTAGCCTGGACGTTGGTGTAGCGCGACCAGTTGCTCGACGTGGCGGCGCTGACGCCAGTCTTGACGTAGCTCTTGGTGTGCATGATCGAGTAGAAGTAGCCGTAGGGATCGGTGCCATTGACCCAGTGGAAGTGAGCCACCAGACCAGCCTCGGTAGGCGTCGCCCAGGAGCCGAAGCTGGGGTCCAGCTTGAGCGCGGCTTCAATGCCGATGTCTTTCATGTACTTCTGGACCAGCTTCATGCTGCCCACCCAGTCGGTCCAGCCGCCGATGACGCGCAGTTCCATGCGCACCGGCTTGCCCTTGGGATCCATCAGCTGCTTGTCCACCAACTTGAAGCCCAAATCCGTGAGCATCTGGCGGGACTTGGTGGGGTTGTAGGTGACCAGAGCGGCAGCCTCCTGGCTCACGCTCTTGTCCAGCCAGCTGGGGAAGGCCAGGCCAATGCCCGTGGCGTCCGCCGGCGGGGAGTAGCCATACTGCCCGATACGCGAGATAACCGAGCGGTTGAGGGCCATGCTCACTGCCTTGCGGAAGCCCACCAGCGACCACGGATACTTCTCGACGTTGTAGAACAGGCCAGTAGCTGTATTGCCCGTCGTGGAGAAGAAGTAGTGGAAGTGCGCTGGGTCACGCGGCGTATAGACGTTCTCGATCTTGGGCAGGAAGTTAGCCGCCAGATCCACATCACCCTTGATCGTGGCCAGGTTTTCGGGGTCATTGCCGCTGTAGGCGGGGAAGCGCAGGCAGTCCACGGCGGGCTTGCCGGCCTGCCAGTAGGAGGTGTTCTTGCCCAGAACGTATTCCTGACCGGAGAACGAGCGCACTTCGGTGAAGGGCCCTGTGCCCACCGGGTCAGTCACAATCGTCTTGCCAGGGGTCTTGATTGAGGCCCAGACATGCTCTGGGATGATCCGGATACCACCGAGGATAGGCTGCAGGACGGTCACGTTCGTCTTCTTGAAGTTGATCGTGACCTCACTGGGGCCAGTCTGCTTAACGCTGGCGATATTGCTGGCCGTGCCGCTATAGCCAATCTGGTCGGCCGCCGGGTCCACCTTGCCGTAGGTCATCGTAAAGACGACATCCTTGGCCGTGAAAGGCTGGCCATCCGACCATTTCACGCCATCGCGGATCGTGATGACCAGTGATTTGGCCCCGTTGGTCCACTTGTAGGCGGTGGCCAACCAGGGGATGGGCTTCTGAACGACCACGCTCATGATCATCAATGGCTCGTAGATACCACCGCGAGCCGACTCACGAGCGGTGCCGCTAAAGGGGCTGAAATCACGCTGCCAGGGGTTCTGCTGCTCACTGGCGATCGTTAGGCAGGTACTGGCCGCCCGAGCGGGGCCGGCCGAAGCGGTGTACGCGGGAACCAGCGCGGTGAGGAGGGCGGCGGCGCTAAGCAGCGCGGGCAGGCCCATCCGAACGCGAGTGCCGACTGTCATTGTCGTGCTTCTCCTGTTCCATCGTTTTGTCTGCCATCTCCCCACATAGAGGAGGGCTAACAATAGAGTACCCAAAGGCGCGAGTCACTAAGGAAACCGAACGCGTTGCTCAATCTGAGGGTGGCGCCACCGGGCCACGCCTCCACAACCACCCCCTTTCAGTGGTCTGACCCTATCGCTTACCTGCGCGCTGGCGCCACGTGACCACCCCGGTGGTTGAGCAACTGCCCGCTTCCAATGGCGGCCCGGTCCGGCGTCTGAATCACCCTACGTTGCCCAACAATGACTCCAGTAATCCGCAGTATAGCACCACCACACAGCGTGTCAATCCACACCACGGCCTCCTGGCGCGTCCTGAACTCTCACGGGCATTCATTGAACGTGATTGTACGGCAGAGCATCTAATCTGTCAAGCACAACGGTCCAGGACCCGCTCCGCAGGTGTAAAAAGCCTATCAAGCCTCTAATGGCTGACCCGACGTGCTAGAGCAGGGCTCTGGCACGTCCCAGGAGTCGTCATGAGGGAGGCAAACTGTAACACGGCGGTGCGCGCAGTAGGATCTTGACCAGGCTGGATTGAACACGCTATTGAACAGTGCGGTGTGTTCAGAAGGGAGGGCACAGTACCAGTAGCCAAAGCCGGGTAGGCAGTTTGACTGCCTGCGAAGTAGACGTGCTATGCTAGATGAAGACACGCGGGCCAGGGTAGACGGCTGGCCAGGCTGATCGTTTCATGGGAGTACATCCTACCCGGTGGTGGGCGCAGTCTTCAAAATTGTTGGGCCGTCACGTGAGTGGCGGTCGGTGGGTTCGACTCCCATGTGCTCCCGCCAGTTCAGCAGCGCCACTGTATGCTGAGTTAATGCCATAGCCTGGCCACTTGAACCCGACACCGTGACAATTTAAGTTGGTCAGGTTGTCAGCACGATTGTGTGCCCTTAACGCCTGATGAAGCGTTTTAGACCATGGGAGCGGTCGGCTTCCTTGTCTCTACTGATCACCCTCCAGGGTAGCCTGATAGGATTGGGTGGAGACACAGCAACTGCTGCATAGCCGGTTCAGGCTAACTATGCTACACTGGCCCGCAGATTAAGGTACGCGCTCTAAGAGGTCGGCTCAGCCGGCCGGAGGCTGTGTGTCCCGTCCTACCCCGCCCCCTCTGCCCCCCCGCCATGGACCCCGCGTGGCCCCCAAGCATGTTGCCGCGCGCCTGCGCGCCCATCGTGGGCCCAGCGCAAGCCGCCAGATGGCGCTGGCGCAGGCCGACACCACACCCGGGCAGCAACCGCGCCCCGTGGAGACCCCGGCGCCGCGCAAGCCGCGCAACGCGCGGCGAACCATCCTGCGCGGCATGCTAGGCGGCCTAGTGATCATCTTTGGAGTGGTCGGCTTCTATGCCTACAAGATCCTTGAGCCGGCGTCGCATGTGACGGGCCAGAAGGTGGAACAATCCAAGGCCGAGCACGACCTGATTAGCCAACTGTATAAGGCGCGGGGCGCATCAATCGGCGCGTCGTCAGGGCAGAACCTGACCAACAGCGGGTTTATCAGCTTGCCTGAGCTGAAACGCGACCAGCGGATTAACATCTTGCTGCTGGCCAGCGACAACGACCGCAAGTGGATTGACCAGCACGCTAAGTATCCGGCGACCCAGGTGATGCTGGTGCTCACCCTGGACCCATTGCACAATACGGTCGGGTTGCTCTCCATCCCCCGCGACCTCCTGGTCACAGTGCCGGGCTACGGCGACCACAAGATAGACGAGGCGCACCTGCTGGGGGGCGTGGGTCTGGCCCGCCAAACAGTCGAGTCCGCCCTGGGTATCCCCATCTCAGCCTATGCCTGGCTGGGGCTGGATGGCTTTGTGAAAGTGATTGACGCGGCGGGTGGGGTGGACGTGGACTCGCCGTTCCCCATCCTGGACGACGAGTACCCCAACGATCTGGCCGCGCCCAACGATCCTTACTCCACCCGGCGGCTGTACATCCCCGCTGGCCCGCAGCACTTCGATGGCGTGCGCGGCCTGGAGTATGTGCGGTCGCGCCATGGCACGCAGATTCAGGATTTCGCCCGCAATGTCCACCAGCAACAGGTACTCAGCGACCTCAAACGCAAGCTGGTGGGGCCGCAGATCCTGACCAAGCTGCTGGATTTCAGTGGCCTGCTCAAGAAGAGCCTAGTCAGCACGGACCTGGACGAGAACACGTTACTTGCCCTGGCCCTCTATGCGCGGGACCATCGGCCGCGCATCGCTCAGAGGCTGGTGCTCTCGCCGCCGCTCTACTCCCAGAATGCCACACGCACAATCAATGGGGTTGAGCAAGACTACGTGCAGCCGACCTGGGCGGCTATTCGGCCAGCGATCACCGGCATGTTCCAACCGCTGACGCCGGTGACCGGCACAGTCACGGCCGGCCCACTGACGGTCAAGAAACGAGTGGCGGTGCCCAGCAATGTGGCCAAACGCTACAAATCTAGCCATGACAAACTGGCTGCCGTGGGCGCTCTGGTCGGCTCACCTACGGTCCCGCCAACACCACGTGCCCAGCTAGTTACCCAGGTGGCGACGCCCCGCTCACTGGCCACGCCACCGGTACCTGCCGCGCCAACGGCAGTATATACACTGCGGCAGGATGTCACGGCGGCGACGGCCCCTTTCAGTGGCACGCTCGCTTTCGCCCGGGGCGGCGACATCTACGCGGTGGACCGCAACGGCGTTCGCTTGCTGATCCACCGCTCGAACGCTCAGAACGCCCGCGACCCGGCCCTATCACCCGATGGCACATCACTGGTGTACATTCACCAGTTCCAGAACCATGCGGACATCTGGCTGGCCAACCGCGCTGGCAGCAACCCACACTCGCTGACCCACGATAATGTGGACACCACCAATATCAAGAACAACTACTGGGCGGCCCAGCCAAGTTGGTCGCCCGACGGTCAACATCTGCTGTTCATCAGCGATCGGGCCAAGTATCTTGGCCCCACCCCGAACGATGTGGGCCAGTATGGCATGTCGCTGTATCGCCTGGATGTGGGCACGGACAACGGGGGCACGCTGCTCGACCGCGCTGAGCTATGGACGGGGGGCGACGCCGACCCGACCTGGCGCCCATCGGTGGCGGGTAGCTACGCCTATACAAAGTACCACTACGACCCAACCGTACCGTCGGTGACCGGCCAGGTGCGCCTGAGCGATGGCACACTGCTGGTCGGGGCAAAGGACGGCGTGTTCCAGCCTTCCTGGTCGCCCGATGGGCGGATGCTAGCCTATGTGGAGCGCCAGGGCGAAGTAGACCTGCTGCGGGTGATCGTCTTCTCAGCGCCAACATCGTCAGTGGCGTCACGGCCCGTCACAGTGGCTAGCGGCATGCTGGCCCACCCCGTGTGGTCGCCTGATGGCGCGCGCCTGGGCTTCGTCTCGCTGCTGAACGGTCATTTCGCCGTGCGCACGGTCGCATTGAGTCTGCAGGATCAAACAGTCAGCATGGGCACCCTTGAGACGGTGGCGGGCACCGACGACGTAGACGCCGCCTCGACACTGAGTTGGGCGCGCTAGACGGAGGAGGTGAGCCGTGGGGCGCGCCAGCCCGCTATCCGAGCCGATGCATGGGGAGAGGCCGCGGCCATGCCACTGAGGACGGCGCCACCGGCCCAGGAGCAGGAGGCGGCGGCCATGCAGCACCAGCATAGCATCGCGCCACAAAGCATCGTGCTGGCCGTGAGTGTGCTGCTGAGCAGCATTGTGCTCCTCCTGCTGGTGCAAGCCATTCTGGGACCCCTGCTGCTGATCATCACGGGGATTATCATCGCCGAGGCGCTGCGGCCGGCGGTGGAGTTCCTGAACCGGCGGGGCATTCCCCGGGGTATCGCCGTGCTGCTGGTGTATCTGCTGATCGGCGCGGTGGGCTTCTTTATTCTATCGTACCTGCTCGGGCCGTTGATTCGTGACGCTAACACCCTGCGCGCAAATCTGCCTGGGTATATCACGCAGGCGCAACACGAACTGACCCGGCTGCAGGCCAACCTGCGTGACTCACAGCAGTTGCTGAACCCGCTGCGCGACCAGCTTAACGGCCTGCTCAACGGGACGGTACATACGGTACTGGTTCTGCCGCAGCAACTTTTCACCGGCTTCATCGCCTTGCTGTTCCTGGCTCTGCTGGCGTTGTTCTGGCTCACCGCGACACGGCAGATGGCCCAGCTGATCTTTTCGATCACGCCCCGGCACTGGCATGCCACGTTGCGCCAGGTATTCATTGAGGAGAGCCGCGTACTGGGCGGCTGGGTGCGCGGGGTATTGGTCAATATGCTGTTGCTTGGTAGCCTATCGGCGGGCGCCCTGCTCCTGTTCCACGTGCGCTACGCCCTTCTGCTGGGCGTGCTGGCCGCGATCACCCAGATCATCCCGTACGTGGGGGCCTGGATTGCTGGCGTGCCCGCCGTGTCCCTGGCCTACCTGGACGGCGGCCCCACAACCGCCGCCGAGGTGGCCGTGGTCTACGTGGTACTGCAGCAGGTAGCCGGTGTCGTGTTTGTCCCGCTCGTCATGCACAGCACGGTACGGCTGCACCCCCTGATTACCACGTTTGCCCTGCTGTTAGGGGGGGCGCTGCTGGGCCTGGCTGGCGCGGTTCTGGCGGTGCCCATCGCCGCGGCGCTCCAGGTACCGATCAGCCTGCTGGTCATCCCGGCGCTGCGCCGCCGGGCACAACGGCTGGACACAGCACGGGAGATGCGCCACCCACCTACCCCCACAAGATAACCCGGGCGCGGGGCTGCTCAGGCCTGCTCGAACTGGCGCGGCACACTGCGGGTGATGGCCAGGCCCATGCGCCGCCGGTAGGCCACATACAGGATCACCCCGGCAACCATCCAACCCAACCCCACCCAGCGGCCAAAGTCGTGGGTGATCACGATGAGCAACCACACGCCGAGGGTACCCAAGCCACCAACCACGGCGGTGACCGGGATCTCTCGCCCCCGGACGCGCACGTTGAGCGGCAGTTTAAAGGCGTGCTGGGCGCCGCGTGCGCGCATGGCGATCAGAGACGCGTGGGCCATGGTGAAGCCCAGAGTAGAGCCGAAAATGTAGAGATCGGTCAACTGGTTGATATCGCCAGGGATGACCAGCACAACGGCGACGACGGTGAAGAAAATGATAGCGACCATGGGGGTGTGGAAGCGCTTATGCACCCGGTTGAGCACCTTGGGGATTTGCTGGTAGGTGCCCATGGAGAACGAGAGGCGCGAGGCGCCCAGCACGCCAGCGTTGGCGGCGATCAGCAGGATCGAACAGGCCAGCAGAGCAACCATCGGCTTGAGGATGGTGCTGTAGGGGGCGGGCAGGGCGCCGGCGATGCCGGCCACCGGGTCGGTCAGGTATTTGGTGGCCAACAGAGTGGTGTAGTGGCCGGAGGCGTCCTTGAAGACGGGCATTGCCGACATGGCCACGATGGAGATACCGAAGAACAGCACCAGCACGGCAAAGATGAGCATGCCGTAGGCCCTTGGGACGGTCCGCGAAGGATCAGTCGCCTCTTCGGAGAGGTTTGAGATGGTCTCGATACCGGTAAAAGCGACCATGGCGATGGCCGCGCCGGTGACAAAGTTGCCCGTGCTGGGGGCTGTGCCCCAGTGGATCTGCTGCAGAAAGAAGGGATGCGCCTTGTCAGCCAGCAACACCAAAAAGATGCCGCCAACCACGACGAGCACGATCTCGGTGAGCAGATCAACGGCGGCAAAGACGATGCTGACCGCCGCGGCCTCGTTGACCCCCACTACGTTGAGCAGGCCAAGCAAGATGATCACGACGACGGCGAAGAGCACATCGGCCCAATTCCGCTCAAAGACGGGGAAGAAGACGCTGAGATACCCGGCGGCGCTGTAGGCCGAGATGGAGATAGTCACGGTATAGGAGAGCAGGGTGGCCCATCCGGTGATGAAGCTGACCAGTTCGTTGAAGCCCTGGCGGGCGAAGTTGGAGGCGCCCCCGGCCTCGGGGACGGCTACCGTGGCCTCGGTATAGGTGAGCACGGTCAGGATAAAGAAAACCCCAGCCAGCATGAGCGCCAGGGGCGTGGCCCCCAGGGCGGCCACGGCAGTTACACCAAGCGCATAGTAGATGGAGGACCCTACGTTGCCATAGCCTGAGCTAAAAAGCGCCGGTACCCCTAGCGTGCGCCGTAGCCGCCGTTCACGGCGCAGCCGCCGCACTACGCGGGTGTTGCCAGGTAGCCGCCCACGCACGATAGAGGGGTCGTTCTGACCCACGCTGCTTCACCACCTCAACAACTACTGGCCCCCTGTAGGCGGGCCCCAGCACTACAACCCCTACACTATACAACTGGGCGATGGATAAACCGCAATTTTACGGGCTAGGGCGGCGTTGACCGGAAGATCGGGCGTTGCTATGCTCGGCCTATGACCTACTGGCCCTGGGATGGAGCGGCCAGACGATCAGGGCTGACCTGGCTAGTTAGAAAGAACATGCTTGATGCGTCGCTGGACAACGACTGTCATTTTTCTTACCCTGCTCGTTTCAACAACTCAGGTGGGGTCGGCTCACGCGGTAGGTTCACCGGTTAGAGCGGGGAGCCCGAGCACGACATCCACGGCGGACGATGCCACCCAATACAGGGTGCGCGACACCGCCGATGGCCAGATCGTGGAGCAATCCACCGATGCAGGCAATCACTGGACAATCGTGCTCAGCCCAACACCAGCGCGCGCGGCAAGGGCGCTGGCCGTTGTCGCCAGCCTGGGCTGCTCACCGGCAACCTATAGCCGGGTACGCACGCTGGCCCGGGGACATGGTGGGACAGCCCGGCTCTATATCGGCTCCGGTGGCCGGATCGGCAACTACCTGGAGGGAGGCTGCAACAGCGCCACCGGTGGCCTGTATGCCCAGCGCTCCACAGGCATCGTCGAAGCCCTGGGCCACGACGGGCTGCCCTACGATCAGGATCCCGTGGGGCGCACCCCACGCGCTTATACCGTGGATAGTGTGATTGTTGATCCGGGAGACGACGCCACGGTCTACGTCCATGCCACGGGCACGGGACCAGGGTCCCCGCCGGAGGGCCTGTACAAGAGCACGGATGGGGGCCAACACTGGCGCGCCATCAACGAAGGGGTGTCGCCCAGCGAAGAGGTCACAAACACCGTTGGGGTGGCCGTACCGGCCTACCATGTGGGCATGCTGACCATTGATCCCCTACGCTCGGCGGCGCTGACCTATATAAACGACACCGGAACCTACACCAGCGCCGATGGAGGCCTGCACTGGCAACTAAAGGGGAGCACGGGTCAGCCACCAACAGCCACGGCGACGCCGGGCCCGACCATGGCAGTGGCAGTGGCGGCGAGTGGTCAGGTGTTCCGCCTGTCTGGTCATGCTCACGCCGCGCCCATGCAAGGGCGGTCCAGGGCGGCGGCAATACCGACGGCGTGGGCGTGGGATGCGCTCTCGGCCCAGGGCACGGCCCCACCAGTGCGGCAGGACTTCGCCGCCGCCTGGGACACCCAGGATCGCTGGATGCTCGTCTTTGGCGGGAGCACGGGGAGCACGGCGCTGAGCGACACCTGGGCCTACGCGCCGACGAGCAATAGCTGGAGCGCCCGCGCCGGGCGGCCCACGGGCGGGTTCGGCGTGGCGGGGGCATGGGACCCCACGCACAGCGTGTTCCTGACCTTTGGTGGGCGGACAGGTTCTGACGTCACGGCGGCGTCGAGCGACCTGTGGGCCTACGCTCCCGGCCCGAACACATGGACCCGGCTATGGCCTTCTGGTGGCGCCGGTGGCCCCGCGCCGCGCTCCCACGCGGTGGTCACCTGGGACCCGGCAGGCCACCGGCTGCTCGTCTTTGGTGGGTTGAGCGCCGAGGGAGCGACGACATCCACGGCGTTCAACGACCTGTGGGCCTTTACACCAGCGGATAATCTGACCGGTGGCGCCTGGACATTGCTGGGAGCCGCCGACGCGACCTGCACTGTCAGTTGCCCGCAGCCGCGCTACTCGGCCGAGGGGGCGTGGGACAGCGGCAGCGGCACGCTGCGCCTATTCGGCGGGCGCAACACGGCAAAGACCGTCCTGAGCGATACCTGGTCGTGGTCCCCTACGGGGGGTTGGACACAGGAAGACCGGGCAACCCAACCAGCAGGCCGGGCCGAAGGGGCCGTGGCCTATGACAGCGCGCACGGCGCGGTGGTGGTTGGGCCAGGTTTGAGCCTGGTCAGCGGCAACATGGCGGACGCCTGGGCGGACGACGCCATGGGCCATAGCTGGCAGGCGCTCCCATCGGCGGGCGCCCCGCCGGTACGGCGGCTGAGCGGCTGGGTATGGGACGACGCCGATGGGGCTTTTCTGTTGTTTGGCGGCCGCGTCTCAGGGGTGGGGCCGGCCAACGACCTGTGGCGCCTGAGGCCGTCCACGGCAGCGGTGGCCACGCCAACCATCCTGCCCACCTCCGTGTCGGCCAGGGGATTGGACGAGAACCGCTCGGTCAGCGACGATCAGCACAGCCTGGTCACCGCCGAGCAGGTGGTCAGCACCACCCAGGCGGGGGCACGCTACGTGCGGGTAAACTTCCGCCTGGGAGCGGCGGCGGATTGGAGCGACCCAGCGCTGCTGGCTGCCTACGACACAGTGGTCAACACCTACCTGGCCACGGGCGTGGGCGTGCTGGGACTGGTCACTGCGGAGGCGACACACAGCACGCAGGCGGACTGGACAGCCAATAACGCTGAGCACGCGGGAGGCACGGGCGACAATACTTTTCTGCGCACAACTTTTGTGCAGGGGGCGCTGACACCCTTGCTGACGCACTTCCATGACCGTGTGAAGACGTGGGAGCTGTGGAACGAGCCAAATAGCTACAGCGTATGTACCAGCACAGGGTGTAGTGGCAACTCCTATATCTATCCATCGAACCTGGCGGCGCTGCTGGCTGACGCCTACACGGCGATCAAGGACCCCGCGCCTGGACTGGGCCTCTCCGACGTCACCCTGATCTCGGGTGGCTTGCTCGGCCATAGCAACGGCGGAGTGCTGACGGCGACCAATGCGGGGGCCGACTACCTGGCCAGCGCCATCTCGGTCGGCTCTACTATGGGTCCCTGGATGGTCTTTATGGGCAGCCACGGCGGGCGCTATCCCCTGGATGGCGTGGGCCAACACCTGTATATTGATCAGAACCGGCTGACCACGGTGACTGACCTGGGGGCCTACTATGGGTGGGTGCGTGGCGCGGCAGCTGCTGGGGCCGCCGGGCCAACCTACCTCACCGAGGGCGCCTGGAGCACGGCGTCCGGCGGGGTAGCCCAATCCACGCAGGCCCAGAACGTCCACCTGTTGCTGGAGGCGGCGCGGCGCACGGGGTACGTCGCACAGGCCACCTGGTTCCAGCTGCAGGATCAGCCAGCAGCCAACCTCTACTTCGGCCTGTTGGGCGCCGACGGCCAGCCCAAGCCAGCCATGACAAGCTACGCCGCTGAGCCCGGTGGTCTGACCCCGGCCTCTCCCTCACCCACCCCAACAACCCCGCTGGCAACTCCGACCGAGACCCCGTCGCCCACGGGCACACCCTCCCCCACGAACACGGCAACCACCACACCAACAACGACGGCGACAGCGGCGCCCAACGCGACCGGCACCCCGCCAGCCAGTGGCAGCGGGATAGTCACACTCACCCTGCATAGCGGTTGGAACCTGATCGCCCTACCTCTAACTTCCCCAGCGCCCAGTCAGGCTCAAGACCTGCTCAGTGCTGTCCTGAGCACCGGGGTAGGCTCTATTGCCGAGATGGCCGCCTGGTCATCGAGCGGGCTATGGACCACCGCATTGGCCGGGGACACGCGTATCGGCGACTTCCCGTTCACTTCAGGCGCCGGCTACTTTTTGTATGCCGATAGGGCCACGGCCGTGGCCGTGCGTGGTGAGCCAGTGACCCAGGCCCCTCTGCTCACGCTGAGCGCGGGATGGAGCTTGGTAGGGCTGCCCACAGCCGTGGAGGGGCAAACCGCCCGTGATCTGCTCAGCAGCCTGAGCGTGGCGGGCTTGCAACCCGTGGAAGCAGCGCACTGGGCCGGAGATCACTGGGAGACGCTAACCCTGACAGGACCGTCTGCGTTCAGCGGGACCATCTTCCCACTGGACCAGCAGAGCGGCTACTTCGTCTACAACGCCAACGGGGGCGCGTGGCAGGCGCAGGCCAGCCCACCGACAGCGCTGTAGGGCAGAGCGGCAGGCTAGCCAGTGGGAGCCCGCCGGGCCAGGTCCAAGGGGGGCGCTGGATAGCGCAGACTAAACTCCCGTAGGATAGGCGCCCAGCTGGCTTTCGTGGGCAGCCTGACGCCAAGGTTGCCTATGATCGGCAGCTGGGCGCCTCCGCTCTAAAAAGCCAGGGCGCTGGTGGAAAATGACCTATGGGGACGGCGTGGCCGTCCCCCCTGCAACCGCGGGGGGAACGGGGAGCGCGATAGGTGTCTCCGTCGGCTCGGCCGTATCAGTGGGTACGGGCGTCTCTGTCGGCAGGGCAGTGGAGGAGGCCGTCTCGTGAGGCGTGCGGGTTGGCCGGGGGGTAGCTGTCTCCTGGGGCGTACTAGTTGACTGGGCAGTGTCAGTCTCCTGGGGCGTAGGCGTAGCCGTAGGCGTGTGGTGGTGAGCAGGACGGGCCGTGCGGCGTGGCCGGGGCGTCGCTGTCTCAGCAGCCAGGCCAGTCTCGGTAGGCGTCGGGGTAGGCGTCACCGCCGCCGTCTCAGTCGGTGGACTGGGGGCCGCCGTCTCAGTCGGTGAACTGGGCGCCGCCGTCTCGGTCGGTGAACTGGACGCCGCCGTCTCGGTAGAGGATGGACTGGCGGTGGGGGTACGGCGCGGTTTAGGCGTGGGTGTCGCGCGGTGGTGGGAGATAGGCGTGGGTGTCGCGCGGCGGTGGGGGGTAGGTGTGGGCCGCCGCGGCACAGCCGTGGCCGTGCGCCGCGGTTTGACCACCCGCGGGGTCGCCGTCGCGGTCGCCGTCGGGCGGGGAGCGACCGTCGCGGTCACTGTCGACGGCGGTGGGATTGTCGCGGTAGCCGGCGGTGGCGGTGGGATCGTGGGACGCGGCACAGCGGTGGCTGTGCGCCGCGGCACGGCCGTGGCATGCCGGCGTACAACCGGATGAGGTGGCGGCACATGGACGACTCGCGGGGTAGGTCGAGGACGCGCCGTAGGTGGAGCACGCGGGGCAGGCACTGTTGCCACCAGGGTTGGCGAGGCAACCTGGGTCGCTGTAGGGACTACACTGGTCGCTGTGGGCAGGCTTACCGGCGGCGCCGACGTGGCGGTGAGCGCAAGAACAGTTGGCATGATGGTCGCGGTAAGCTGAGCCGTGGGCGCCGCTGTTGCGGTCGGCGTGTCCGCGGGCGTCGCGGGTGAAGTAGCGCTAGGACTCGGGGTCGGGAGCAGCGGCGGCATGGTAGTGGGACGAGGCGCGCCGAACTCATAGGCCCCTATATCACAGCGGCCGCCGGAGGGGAACGGTCGGCCGTAGCCACGCTGATCGGTTGCCAGGAGAGCGCCCACCGCGTCATGACACCCAGCTGGGTCGCCCGAATCCACGGCGGGGCTGGCCTTGCGCACGGTCAGGACGAGTGTTGCGCCACCATCGGTGACCAGGGGGCCAAACTCGGCGTCGAGGGCCAGGATATTGCCCTGTAGGTTGCCGGAGATCGTGCAGCCGGAGCCATCCTGGATCAGGTTATACCCTTGCGAGGTGAGTGTCCCAGCGGGGCAGTCAGGGTGTGGTGGCCCGGAATTAGCGGCCAGGATCGTATTCCGCGCCACAGCGTCGCCGTTGAGGCCCCCGCCGACATTGAGGGCGATAGTAGCGTTGAGCAAGATCAGGTTCCCGGTGGTGACGATGCCATCGCCCTTGTTTCTGGCAATTGTAGAGTTAACGATCACCAGCGACCCGGAGCTGTCGTTCTTGATCCCACCGCCACCATTGGGCGCTTCGTTATCGACGACCGAGCTGTTGGTCAGGGTGAGAACGCCGCTATTAGCGATACCGCCGCCGCCGCCGTAGGGCTTGGCGTCGTTGCCCGTGATCGTGCTATCGAGCACGTGCAGGGTGCCGTAGTTGGAGATGCCGCCGCCATCGGCAAGGCTATGCCCATTCTTCAGCGTCAGTCCGGATACTGTCACAGTGGCCAGCCCAATCTGCAGAACGCTATCCCTACCGTCGCCATCAATGATTGTGCTGGCCGCGCCAGCGCCCAGCAGCGCCACATTTTTGGCGAATGACAGGTTCTCCAGATAGTGACCAGCCGCGATATGGATCGTGTCGCCTGATCCGCTCCTGGTGATTGCCGTGGCGATCGTCTGACAGGGGCGAGAGGGCACAAGGCAGGTGTTGTTTGTATCCGTGCCAGTGGACGCGACAAAGCGCCCGACACCGGCGACGGTCGGGGAGACGGCCACATCCTCCTGCTTGAGCGGAAATCGAGGAACCAACACCGCGGCCAGGCCGACGCAGAGGACGAGCACAACCGAGACCAGCCGGCGATCAAAGCGCCAGGGGCGGTACACATGCATGGTCAGGGCGTGTAAGCGCGGGGGCGGTACTGCAGCGCCTCGGCAACATGCGGCGCCTCAATGCGGTCACAGCCCGCCAGATCGGCGATGGTACGGGCCAACTTCAGCACCCGATGGTACGCGCGGGCGGAGAGCTGTAGCCGGGCCATCGCCGCCTTGAGCAGCCCCTGGGCGCTCTCCGCCACCACGCAGTGCGTGCGCACCTCTTTAGGGCCCATCTCCGCGTTGGCTACCATGCCCGTGCCGCCGAGGCGGTGGGCCTGACGGGCGCGGGCCTCCTGCACACGTGCGCGCACCGCTGCCGACGGCTCACCGCGGATCTCCCCGGTCAGCTTGTCATAGGCCACGCGCGGCACCTCCACATGCACATCAATGCGATCCAACAGGGGTCCCGAGAGGCGCTTCTGGTACTTGGCCACCGCGCCCGGGCTGCAGGTACACTCGCGCGCGGAGTCGCCGTGGTAACCGCAGGGGCAGGGGTTCATCGCCCCCACCAGCATGAACTTAGCCGGGAAGGCGACCGACCCCTGTGCCCGGCTGATCACCACGACGCCATCCTCAAGTGGTTGCCGCAACACCTCCAGGCCATTCCGGCCGAACTCAGGCAACTCATCAAGAAACAGCACGCCCCGGTGGGCCAGGCTGATCTCGCCAGGGCGCGGCCAGCGCCCACCACCCACCAGGCCAGCATGGCTGATTGTATAGTGGGGAGCGCGGAAGGGCCGCTGGCGCACCAGCGGCGTCTCCGGCGGCAATAGTCCGGCCACGGAATAGATCTTGGTGGCCTCCAGCGACTCCTCAATGCCCATGGCCGGCAAGATGGAGGGCAGCGCCCGCGCCAGCAGCGTCTTGCCTGACCCAGGAGGACCACTCATAAGCAAATTGTGAGCCCCAGCGGCGGCGACCTCCAGGGCGCGTTTGACGTGTTCCTGGCCGCGCACATCACAGAAATCCGAGCCATAGGACACGAATGCCACGTCTAACAGCCCATCGGCGCACGGCGCCGGTGTGATCGCCACCTCACCGCGCAGGTGTGCCACCAACTCTGCCAGCGTGCGCACGGGGATGACGGTGACTTCACGGATTAGCGCAGCTTCCAGAGCATTAACCGCCGGCACATAGACCGTGGAGATATGCCGGTCACGGGCTAGGGAGACCATGGGCAAGATACCCGTGGTGTGGCGCAATGTGCCGTCCAGGCCAAGCTCACCAAGGAAGAGGGTCCGGGCAGCCTCAGCGGGCACCTGTTCGCTGGCCAGCAAGAGGGCCACGGCCATAGGCAGATCGTAGCTCGGTCCCTCCTTACGCAGGTCGGCGGGGGCAAGGTTAACCGTGATGCGCTTCATGGGCAAATACTCACCAAACATGACGGTAAAACTGGCCCCGCTGACAAGGGACCGCGCGCCGATGGTGGACTGCAAGAGCTAAACATGGTGGCCTCAGTTTACACGACAGCTAAAGGGCTCATGCGGCGGATGCTACTGCAATGATAGATGCAATGGTGGATACCGTGTCATACGACGCAGACGAAGCTCATAGAATGGAGGAATGAGGGCACAGGCCCACCAGGCGCCGAGAGGGAGAGCCGTTTGCAGCAGCCCTCCCGCTCTACCATAGCATCAGCTGAGGTGACACGATGGGTATACCCCAGGATAGCACGCCGCGCCAGTTTCGGCAGAAGGCCGTCACCACCGGCCAGGAGCCCAAACGCCGCAAGGTTCCCGCCGGTCCCATTGGGGAAGCATTGCAGCGTCAACGGCTTCATGACTGTGCAAAAGCACTGGGCAGACACATCCAGCTACAAGACGATCTTGCATTCTTCACGGCACAAGTGACCAAGTACAGAGTGAGCCGTGAGCCCGACCTGCCCTCCCTTTACGGGGTCATCATTGGCGTGTGTACGTGGTTTCACGCTAGATATAAGCCCTGCCTTGATGAGCTTGCAAGCTTCACCAATCTTCCTGGGGTCAAACGCGCCTTCCTGGGCGCGGTTGGGTATGGCAAGTGGGCAAGGTTTGTTGTCACTCTCATGGACTCTGTCTCAAGGGTCCCAGAGGTGCATGTGCTTGCCGGCGATGCAGGGGAAGCGCCGCCCCGCCTGCCTGTTGACTCTGCGGATCCCTATTCACTCTCAGCCTTACTTGTCCCGATTGTTACCTATGTCAGTCCAGGGGCCACACCAGAGGACATAGTCACAGAGTTTCGCCGCCAGCTGCCGGGTGCGACGGACGGCAAGCTAGACCCGCGCATTTTGCCCCCTACTCAGGGACGGGTCCGACAGCACCAACGCCATGTTGAACTGTATCGGCTATGGCTCGTGGATTTTGGGTGCTGGGAGCCAGGACACCCTCAGCCGCCAGACTCCCCGAGCTTACGCGCTTCATTCGTGCGTAAGCTACGGGCAGGCGAGTTTGATTACAGCCGCGTCTGGACGGACAGGCCATCCCAGACAAAAGTTGATTCACTGCTGGCCGGCGCGCTGGAGTGGCTTACCCCCTCACCTGTGCCACTGACACGCGAGGCCGCGTGGGAGGATATTTTCGTTATCCCATTCTAAGGCTCAATCAAATGAAAATGGTTTGCTTCATCTCAACCAAATGCAGTGGCTTTAGTTGAAGCTATACATCTCCCTTGCGCCGTCGTAATCTGATTAAGAGCGCACATGGCGCTTTCAATCAGACTAGCGAAAGGGAGTCAAGCATGAGGCGAACCTATCCGCTCGACAGCGATACCGCGCGCCGCGTCGCCACACGACGCAAGGCCGCCGGCATGACACAGAACGCGCTAGCCCTGCGGGTGAACGTATCCGAGTCTACGATCACCAAGATAGAAACCCTGCGGGTGCCACTGGCGCCGACCCTGCTGGCCGCCATTGAGAACGCGCTAGCCGAAGCTGAGCAGCGCGGGCAGGGCCAGCAGCAGGAAGCGAGGGCCGTCTAGTGGCCCTGCTCACCCCACACAAAGACGAGCGCGCCGCCGGCAGCCAGTTCCACCCGACGCCGGCGGCGCGCGTGCAGACCGTCCCCCCCGTGCGCTTAGATGAGCCCACGACAGGACCGACGCTAGCCAGTGTACACCCGCCCGCCGTGGCCGCCGCGCTGGCCCGCCTCAGCGCCGTGGTGCAGCGGGCTCTAGAACGTGCCGAGTATGGCGCCACCGGCCAGCCTGAGGCCCCAAAGGGTGGCGCGCTATGATGCCCGCCTACATTGAGTATGTGCCGCACACCTTCAGCCGGGCCAACCGGGAGCTCATCGCCACCTGTAACGCGATCATTGACGAGTACCGCGCCCAGGGCTATATCTTGACCCTGCGGCAGCTGTACTACCAGTTCGTCAGCCGCGGCGTGATCGCCAACAGTGGCCGCGAGTACAAGCGCCTGGGCTCTATTATCAACGACGCCCGCCTGGCCGGCCTGGTAGACTGGACGGCCATAACCGACCGAACACGCGAGCTGCGGAGCGCCGCCCACTGGGATAGCCCCCAGGATATCGTGCTCGGCGCCGCTAGCCAGTTCCGCATAGACAAGTGGAGCGCGCAAGCGGTGTACCCCGAGGTGTGGATAGAGAAACAGGCCCTAGCCGGCGTGATTGAGGGTATCTGCACACAGCTGGATGTGCCCTACTTCAGTTGCCGTGGCTACACCTCATCAAGTGAGATGTGGGGCGCGGCCCAGCGCCTACTCGACCACCAGCGCACGGGGCAGGCGCCGCTTATCTTGCACCTGGGGGACCATGACCCCTCCGGCAAGGACATGACCCGCGATGTTGCCGACCGCCTGGCCCTGTTCATGGGCGCCGATGTGCAGGTAGAGCGCCTGGCCCTGAACAGGGACCAGATAGAGCACTACGGGCCGCCGCCTAACCCGGCGAAACGCACCGACGCCCGGGCCGGTGCCTACATTGCCGCGTTTGGCCCGTCCAGCTGGGAGCTTGACGCCCTGGAGCCCCGGGTGATTGCCGGCCTGATTGAGCGGGCTATCCTGCAGGTACGCGACGAACCAGCCTGGGCCGCCGCCGTGGCCGAAGAGGCCGCGCACCGGCGCCACCTGACCGCCGTGGCCAATGCCTGGGAGCGCATCACGGCCACGACTGAGCTGGAGGGCGAAGGGGGCATGGCATGACCGCTACCCGCATCCAACGCCCCAGCGCCACGGCGACGATTGCCGCCGGCTACGGCCTGCGACCCGGCGACGTGGCCCACTTCGGCCTTCACGACGTGCTGCTGGGTGTGGCCAGCACCGAGTACCCGGTGATCGCCTCCGGCCAGGTGGTGGGCCGCCGCTGCAAGTACACACCGGCCTACGCCGTCAGGGGCATGAAGTACCAAACGCTCAGCCCGGCGCCACACTACACCCTGTACAACCTTGACGCCCTCACGCCCGGTTGTGTAGCCTATCTGCTGGCCGGTGAGCCCGACGTGTGGGTAGCCCACCAGGCCGGCCTGATCCCCGTGTGTTTCCTGATGGGTGAGGGCTGCGTCCCCGCGCTGGGTGTACGCCTGCTAGCTGAGCGCCGCCCCGCCCTGGTGGTGATTGTCTACGACCTGGACACGGCAGGCTATCACGGCGCTGACAAGGCATGCCACGCCCTACGCGCCGCTGGCCTGGCCACGGAGATACGGACGCTGCCCGCCTGGGTAGGCCCCAAAGGCGATGTGGCCGACGCCTACCGGGGCCTGCGCTACGATGATGCCGCGCTCCGGCGCCTGCTGGGCACCCTGCCCCGCCGTGAGCCAGCCAGCCAGCCGCCCACGCCGGCCGCTGGCCAGCGCCGCGCCCACAGCGCGGGTGGTGGCGTGTTCGCCCGTGTGCGTGCCCAGGCTGACATCGTGGCGCTGGCCCGCCGGCTGACCACGCTCCACGCTAACCACGATGAGAGCCGCTATACGGGCCTGTGCCCCTTTCACAGCGACCATCATCCTTCCTTTGTGGTGTGGCCAGCCACCGAGGACAAGCCTGGCCGGTTCTGCTGTCACCCCTGTGGCCTGGGTGGTGACGCTATCGAGCTGTGCCGCCTGGCCCTGGAGAGGGGGCTGCTGCAATGACCGTGCGCCCGCTTGACGCGGCCCGCTACCTGGAGCAGCAACAGGCCACGGGGGAGACGACAGGGGCTCCCGGCGCCTGGGGCACGCATATCCGGCCCATGGCGGATCTCCTGGCTGAGGCTGACATTGAGCCACGCTGGCTCATAGACGGCCTTATCCCCGCCGGCTGGCCCGGGCTCCTGGCCGGTGAAACCAAGGTAGGCAAGACGCTCCTGGTGCTCGGGCTCACCGCTGCTATTGTCACGGGCGGCCTGTTCCTGGGCAAGCCAGCCACCCGTGGGAGCGTGGTGCTCATTCTGGCCGACGATCCACCGGCCCTCTCTAAAAAGCGCCTGAGTGAACTGCTGGCCGGACTGCCGGACGTGTACGTTTCCATTGGCCGCTGGCAGCCGGCCATCTTCACCGAGCTGGCCGCCATCGTTGCCGAGAAAGCGCCCGCTCTTGTGGTGGTAGATACGCTGGTGAAGACCGTCTCCAGCGTCGGCGGTGATGAGAACGATAGCAGCCAGATGGACCGCATCATTGAGCCTTTCATCAAGCTTTGCACGAATGAGCAGACAACTGTGCTGCTCATTCACCACGTCAACAAGGCCGGCCTGGTACGAGGAAGCACAGCGATAGAGAGCGCCCTGCCTTTCGTGCTGCGCCTGCAGCGCCCCGACAAGACGGCGCAGGATACCACCAGTGATGATGCCCAGGTGGTGCAGTTGTCGTGGGACTGGAAGCTAGAGCCCATCGAGCCGGTGATGGCCCGCTACAAGGATGGCCTGTGGCAGCGCCTCGGCACAGCCAGCGAGGTGAAAGCAGAGCAACGTGAGCGGCGTATCCTGGCGCTACTCAAGGACCGCCCCGACGGCCTGACCCTGGACGGCATCGTTGAGGACCTGCACGCCCGGCGCCAAGACGTGGCCGGCACACTCAAGGACCTGACGACCCGCGAGGTGCTGGAGACATATAAGGACACGCGCGAGGGACCCGGCCGCCGCCCCCTGCTGTACCGCCGCAAGGTATTAGGTAATTCCAGTCCACCCCCTACTACCACCCAGGCGGAACGGAATGCAAATGCAGCCCAGGACGTTCCACCAGAGGACCCGGACGCCGCACTACCCTGGGTATTACATTCCGTTCCTGTGGATGCCCCCTATAGGGGGGACGGAATACAAGAAATAGGTGGGGCTGCCACACTGCCACTGGTGGAGGTCTTCGAGCCATGAGCATCACACCCGCCGCCCTGCTCCATGATTTGCAAGCCCGAGGCGCGCGCGTCACCGTGACGCCCCCGGACCACCTCCGGGTGGAAGCTGGCCCCGGTGTGCTCACCGACCTTGACCGCGCCCGCCTACGCCAGTACAAGGCTGCCCTGCTGGCGCTGCTGGCCAGCCACGACGCGCTACCGGCCCCTATCTGCCTGACCTGCCGCCGCCGGCCTACGACGCCCACGACAGGCGCCCGCTGCCCCACGTGCGTGGAACGCGCCCACGCCCTGTGTGCTGCTTGGCGCCCCGGTGATGGCCCTATCATCCTGGCTGGCGATCCTGATGAGGAGAGCCAGCCATGAGCGTACCACCCGCGCCGTTGGTCTTCGCGCACGCGCGGCAGGGCCGCAGAAATCCGCACCCGCGCCCGCCCTTGGCCCACTGGCTACCCCCCTAATCCGGTGCCGTTTTGTGCATACCCGCCGCTGGCCTGGTAAACCCCGCCCCTACTAGGCCAGCGCCCCGCCATGCTGGCCCCCTAAATTCTGTCTCATTTTGTCTCACCCCCACGCGGGCAAGTTGACACCAGGGAGTCTACAATGCCGGTCGCCCCGTGCGGTGACGCGGGCGCCCGTGATAACTTCCTGGTGACAACACGGCCCCCTCGCTCGCGCGCGTGAGTTGTGCTACACCCCGCCGTTACCCCCGCTTCTACGCCCCCCCGCTGGACGGCGCCGAGCACACGCGCCGCCCCTCGCCCGTGCGCCCGGGCGAAGCCCCACACGAGCGCCGGGCCAGCAAAGTTGGCAAAAGTTGGCATAAGTTGACAGATTTTGGGGGGATCGCACCCCGCGCGCCCCCCGCTGAGCAGAAAGGAGACACGACGCCATGGCCTGGGAAGAACGTGGCGGACACCGCTACTATTACCGCAAGAAGCGCGAAGGCGGCCGCGTGGTCACTGAGTACATCGGCGCCGGAGAGATTGCCCACATCATCGCCGACACCGAGCAAAGCCATAAGCGCCTCCATGCCCTCATGCGCGTGCAGGCCCAGGCCGAGCAGGCCGCCGAGAGCGCCCAGGACGCCGCCCTTGACGCCCTCGACACACGGGTCCACGACCTGGCCGCCGCCGCCCTGCTGCTGGCCGGCTGCCACACCCACCGCGGCCAATGGAGGAAACGCCGATGACCAAGAAGCCACCCGCGCCCCCGCCCGACAGCCTCGCGCTGGCACTGCCGGCGAAGGCAGACAACGCGAGCATCCCCGCGCTAGAGAGCGTGCTGAAGCGGGCCAATCGGGACAACCCCGACGCGGCTACCATGGAGGAGCTACGGCGCCTGTTCGATCAGTATCCTGAGCTGTGGCAAAGTATCGTCAAAGACCTGCAGGGCGTCAACCGGGCCATCGTCAAGAGCATGACGAGTAACGGCCTGAGCCAAGAAGCCTACCTGCGCCACGTGGCAGCCCAGCGCACGGAGATGGGCTATGCGGACGCCCCGCCGCTGGAGCGCCCCCTGATAGACCATGTGGTCACATGCTGGCTACGTCTACAGAAGGCCGAGCTATCGTATACAGGCATGAACAGCCAATCTATCACGCTGACTCAGGCGGACTTCTGGGAGCGCAAGCTGACCCAGGCCCAGGCCCGCTACCTACGCGCCATAGAGACCCTGGCCCGTGTCCGCCGGCTGGCCCGCCCCACCCCGCCTATGCAGGTCAACATCGCCCAGAAGCAGGTCAACATCGCCACCGCCAGCACTGCCGCCGCCGAGCTGCCCGCCACGCCCGTAGACGACGCCCAGATGATCCAGGGAGGACCTTGATGGCCACGACGGTTCCGTCGTGCCTAGTTCCTGGACACGAGCGCTAAGGTCTTGGATGCTCACATCTAGCTCAGTGTACGCGGCTTGCAAGTCTGCCAACCGAACGAGAAGCGCATCATGGCGACCATTGAGGTGTTTTAACCGTTCTAGCAGAGCGACACACTCGGCTAGCCCGATATCCTTTGGTGCGCTGCTGGCCATAGGCCTCCATGCCTTTCGTCACGTCAGAGCGAGCCAGGGTAGACAGCCACCCTGGACAGCAACAACCGTGCCATCAGCAGGCGCGTCGGCGCCAATCATAGCTATAGCCCCTGCGCTTTGCTGCGTGCTATGCTCCTGGTACAACAGGCGTCCAGCCCCGGTGTGCTGGTCTGCGCCGGCTATCTCCCTGGTAGAGAGGACGTGGCCCCATGCCTGAGAACACCCTGTACTACGGCGACAACCTCGACATTCTACGCGAGTACATAGCTGACGCCAGCGTAGACCTGGTGTACCTGGACCCGCCTTTCAACTCCAACCGCAACTACAATGTGCTGTTCAAGAATGAGAGCGGGCACGAGTCAGAGGCACAGATTACCGCCTTTGAGGACACATGGCACTGGAACCCAGAGGTAGCACGCGCCTATGAGGAGTTGGTAACTGCTGCGCCCCCGCACGTGGGGCAGATGATAGGAGCACTCCGGCAGTTCATCGGGGCAAACCAGATGATGGCCTATTTGGTCATGATGGCCGCACGTCTGGTAGAGCTGCACCGCGTTCTGAAGCCAACGGGCAGCCTCTATCTGCACTGCGATCAGACAGCTAGCCACTATCTCAAGATCATCCTTGATACCGTTTTCTCTCCTCTCTTCTTTCTGAATGAGATCACCTGGAAGCGCACTCACAGCCACAACGATGTAAACCGCAATTTTGGGTCTATCTGCGACAGCATTTTCGTCTATACGAAAGGAAAGACGCCTACCTGGAACGTGCAGTACATGCCGTTTACGTCAACATACACGGCTGCCACCTTCGACCATCAGGACCCAGACGGCCGCCGCTGGCAATCAGTCACGTTGCGGAGTCCTAACCCACGGCCTAACCTCCACTTTCCATACACCGCGAGTAACGGCGTCACGTATCAGCCACATAGGAACGGGTGGTCCTGTAACGTGGCACGGCTGCAACAATACGACCGCGAGAACCGGCTGCATTATCCCGCCAAACCAACAGGAGCGCTCCGGCTGAAGATGTATCTAGACGAATCACCGGGTATCAAGCTCCAGAATCTTTGGGATGATATTCCCGCGCTCGGTGCGCAGGCTGCGGAGCGATTGGGCTACCCCACACAGAAGCCGCTGGCCCTGCTGGAGCGCATCATCAGGGCCAGCAGTAACCCCGGCGATGTGGTGCTTGACCCCTTCTGTGGTTGTGGCACAGCGATAGCCGCCGCCCAGAAGCTGGGCCGGCAGTGGATCGGCATAGACATTACCCACCTGAGCGTTGCCCTGCAGAAGTACCGCCTGGCTGACATGTTCCCCGGTATCACCTTCAAGGTGGTGGGCGAACCCGAAGACCTGGGCGCCGCCCAGCAGCTAGCCACAGACGACCGCTACCAGTTCCAATGGTGGGCGCTATCACTCATCCGCGCGAAGCCGCTGGGCGGCCAGGAGGGCAGCAAGACTGGCAAGAAGGGCAGCGACAAGGGCATAGATGGCGTGATTACCTTTGTAGAGGCCACGACCGGCAAGCCCCAGCGCGTGCTCATCCAGGTGAAGTCAGGCAAGGTCAAGAGCGGCGATATACGCGACCTGGCCGGCACCCTGCAGCGCGAGGCCGCCGCGCTGGGCGTGTTCATCACCCTGGAGCCGCCCAGCAAGGACATGGTGACGGAGGCCGCTACCGCCGGCTTCTACACCTCACCCTGGGGCACCCATCCCCGCCTGCAGATCCTCACCGTGCAGGACCTCTTGAGCGGCAAGCGCGTGGACATGCCGCCGCTGGCCCAGGTAGAGCAGACCTTTAAGAAGGCGCCCAAAGTGCAGCAGGCGCCCACGGCGGCACAGGCCGGCCTGTTCAACGTTGAGGACGACCTATAGCCCCAGCCCCACCTCCGCTGCTGACGAGCGTGGCCGCCCCCGGCCCGGGCAGGTTGCCCCCGGCCCGGGCAGGTTGCCCCCGGCCCGTGGTAGCCCGCGCCCATCGCCCCACCACATGACCCACTATTACCATATTTACCCTACTATGTCCCTTTACATACAACCTACATAATGCTATACTAAGGGTGTAGGGACAAACAAAGAGGCCGGCGCCTCTCCCCGGAAAGAGTTTCGGCGCCGGCCCATCCACCCCCTACAAGGAGGCTTCCTATCATGGTAGCACAGGCAACCCGGACCCGGACCCGCAAGCCCACGCCGCCCACCACCGTGATCGCCGTAGACGTGCGGGCCGGCGTCTACAACACGAGCAGCAGCACGGGCACGGGCTGGTATCTGACCGACGTGAAGGCCGTTACCTGCACGTGCAAGGCCGGGCAGGACGGCTTCAAGCGCTGCAAGACGCTCCCGTACTGCCGGCACATGCTGGCCGCTAAGGTGGTGGCCCGCGCCCTGGCCAGCATCGCCCCCGCCAACCGCGCCGCTACCCTGCGCGTCATGGGTCCCACCCACGTCAAGACCGACGTGGTGATGGCCCGCGCCACCGCCGCCCACGCGGCCGCCACACCGGCCCCGGCACCCGCCGCCGACCCCGCCCTGGCCCTGCTGGAGTGCTACCCCAGCGCCGCCTAGCCCACCGCACGCCGGCCAGGCGCCTTGTCTGGCCGGCCACACCCCCCCACGAAAGAGGAGTACCGCTGATGTCCCTACACCCCGCGCTGGCCACCACGCCCGCTACACCCCCCCTGCAGGTCACAAGCGCGCCCCGGCTTGGCGACGCCCGCCTACTGGTGCATGTGGCCCCTGACGCCCCGCTAGGATGCATTGACGTGCAGCTGGGCTATGGCCGTGGCTGCGCTGGCCGTGGCCGCCGGCCCCTGGACGACGCCCGCCGCTACGCCGACACGCTGCGCAGGATCGCCACGCACCTACACGTCTACGCGGCTGACTATGAGGCGGCCGCCCTGGAGGATGCCCAGGACGTCTAACACACGCCGCTACGCGCCATCCCGGCCCAGCACCCGCTTCAGGAGCAGGTGCCGGGCCACACGCGCAACAACAGGAGGAGTACCCGCCGTGAGTGACGAGCACGACCCCACCCCACCGCCGGCCACGACCAACCCGGCCCCGCTGCCCGGCCCCGACGAGCTTATCACCATCGCCCGGGCCGCGCGCCTGTGCGGCCTGGCCCCCGACACACTGCGACGCGCGGCCGCAACGGGCCGGCTCACGGTGCAGCAGGTGACGCCGCGCCTTAATCTGACGACCCGCCGCTGGCTGCACGACTACCTACAGGCACGCGGTGGTACTGACGGCATGGGGCGACCACCCAGGCCCCTACCACCCGGCTATCAGGCCCCTGGCCCCGGCCGGCCCCGTACGCCGGCCATCCGCCCTACAAAGCCCACCCGCCGGCAGGACACAGGAGACGAGCAGGTATGAACACCGTTGCACGCCTACACCCCGAGCACGCCCTAGAGGCCGCCGGCTATGTCCGCGTCTCCCTGCAGCGGCAAGCCGAGGGCTACAGCCCCGACGTGCAGCGGGACGCCATACGCAAGCTGGCTGCTGAGCAGGGCTACGCCCTGACCATGATTGAAGAGGACCATGAGCGCGGCAGCAACGTCAGCAGGGCCGGCTACCAGCGCATCATTGAGGCCGTCCGCGCCGGCACAATCCACGCCGTTATCGTGTTCATGTTTGACCGCTGGGGCAGAGACGGCGGCGAATGGATCACCCGCGCCCGCGAATTCGAACGGCTGCACGTGCCTATTATCAGCGTGCAAGAGGGCCGCGACGAGGGTGGCCTGATGCGCTTCATGCGCGCAGGCATGGCTGAGGAGTACTCCAGGCAGCTAGCCAAGCGCGTACGCCCTAGCCGGGAGCGCGCGGCCCGTGCTGGTGTTCACATGGGCGCCACGCCACTGGGCTATAAGCGCGTCTACCCCGCCCACGAGGCTAACGGGCGCCGGCCACCCGGCCGGCTGGTGCTCGACGAGGCCGCCGCCTGGCTTGTGCGCGAACTATTCGACCGCTACGCCGCCGGCGGCTCTTCAATTCGCCGGCTGGTGCATTGGCTAGAGACTGACGAGCGTGTGCCGCTGCCCATTTCGGGAAAGCCCTGGTCTACCCATTCGATTAAGGGAGTGCTGCACAACCCCGTGTATGCTGGCTGGGTGCGCTTTAACCACCGTCCCACGGGCATGTACGAACGGGCAACGCCTGATGCTGAGTTTACCGAGCGCGGGCTGCACGAGCCCCTTATCACGCAAGAGGTGTTCGACACCGTGCAACGGCGCCTCATGGCTGCAACCGCCCGCAAGTCGTACAACCGGCACGGCGGCAGGGATGCCCTGGCGCGCGGTCTGCTCCAGTGTGCCGGCTGTGGCGGCCCTATGGGACTGAACCGCCGAACCGACAGCCCGCTCTACTATCAGTGTGGCTGGCGCGCTATGGGACGCCCCTGCACGACACGGAGCTATCTAGCCCATCTGGCCCATGACGCCCTGCTAGGGGAAGTGCGACGGCTGCGAGGAGCGCCCTGGACCCCACAAGCTGAGGGCCGGCTGTTGGGGACAGAGGGACAGGCAGGCAAAGCCGAGGCTGCCGTCGCCGTGGCCCGTGCCCTGGAACAAGAACGGGAGCGCCTGCTCCGGCATACCCGGCTCATGTCGCTCATGGACACCGACCCCACCCCCGAGCAGATCGCCACATTCCGTGAGGTGAGCGCAGAGATAAGCGCGCGTATCCGCGCCCTGGAGGCGCAGCTAGCCACGAGCACACACCGTGCCGCCCAAATGCCCACGCTGCGCGAGCTGCACGCCCGCCTGAGTGTGACAGAAATAGCAAGCGTCATGGCGCGCCTAGAGGAGCACGACGATATGGAGGGCCTGCGCGCCCTATTGCAAGACCTTATCGTCTCTGCCCACATCAGTGAGCGCCGGCCGGAGACGCACCCCACATGGCTACGCGCCGCCGTTGTCTGGACACCCGACGTGCAGACACTCCTTGACGCCGGCCTGCTGCACCTTGACCCCCCCGCGCCCGGTCCGGCTGCTGGCCCCTCCCCAGAGGAGCGACAGCGCGCGTACGAGCGCCACTACCGGGAGTTGCACCGCGACCGGCGCAACGCACAGAAGCGCGAACAACGCCGCCGCCGTGCTCTACACAACGAGCCGGCGCGGGACCAGACCAATACCCCGTAATGGGCTGCACTTGGGAAAGCTCAGGCCGCTGTTGCGCACGGCGGCGCGTACCCGCTCCTTGGCCTCCTGCACCGCCGCGTCGGGCAGGCCCACGATGGTCAGGGCCGGCAACCCCTGCGCCAGGTCCACCTCCACCTCGACCAGCGCCGAATCCAGCCCCACCATTGCACAGGACAGCGCCTTCGCCAGCATAGCTCCTGTGCTCCTCTTCCCCACATCACCGCGGCGGCGCGCTCCCGCCAGTTACCGCCTCACGTTACGAGCCAGTGTAGCACACCACCCGCACCCTGGCGCGCGCCTCTTATCCACAATACACGGACGACTTGCGGCGCACGGCGCCCACGGCAGAGTGGTTATGGTATGACAGCCTGGCGGCGCCGCGGACGCTGGACTTGAACGGGGGGGTGGGCCGCCTACTGGGCAGAGCGTCAGGTGCTGCCGCTGGTTGCTGATGCCGCATGGAGCGGAGCCTGGACCACGAAACTTCTTCGCGCTTACGACGTATTTAGCGGGGTACAGGGATGTCCGGCATCCCCTCGGTGCGGTCAAGATCCACGTCCACGTACAATTCGTCCAGTGGCAGTGCCAGCCCGATGCTGATGAGATGCAGGGGATCACCCGCGCTTAGATCATGCACCGTCCAGCCGTCACCAGTACGCCGATAGAGCGTGGCAGCCCTACGGCGCGAGTCTAGCAGGAGATACTCCTGGAGGCTGGCGAGACCCTGGTAGTCCAGCCGCTTGGTCCCCTGGTCGTCATCCGCGGTACTCGACGAGAGCACCTCACACACCAGGACCGCATCATGCTGCTCGCGCAACCGCGGATCGCGCGGGCCGTCACAGACCACGAAGGCATCAGGATAATAGGAGTGTTGCTCGTCTACGTAGAGCTGCACGTCCTGGTTGTACATGTGGCACGGTCCGCCGCGCAGATGGGTGGCAAGTCGGATGTGCAAGGCAACCGTCAGGTCACTATGCGCGAGCGTCCCGCCAGCCATGGCCCAGTGACTGCCCGGCGGGTAGAAGCGTGGATACATCCAGCCGTTGCGGTACTCGTAGCGCGTCCTCTCAGTAAGTCGCGGCGAGCGACTTTGGCGAAAGCTGTCCACCTGCGGTAGGATAGACGCATGCTTGAGAACTTCGATCCTGCGTCCATTGCCGATGAAGCCCTTCGTGCCGCAGTCGT